>Ga0209755_10000285_pt1 | contig 97774 bp, 79 predicted proteins | sample TergutCo191P1_FD_187301 | JGI IMG/M metagenome (GOLD analysis project Ga0209755, IMG submission 187301) | Cornitermes sp. P1 segment gut microbial communities from Petit-Saut dam, French Guiana - Co191P1 (SPAdes) (version 2) | ecosystem: Host-associated > Arthropoda: Insects > Digestive system... | reverse complement strand
AGAAAGCCTTGTCAGAGCCAGAAACCGCTGGCACACAACAAACGCCGATGAAAACGAAGAAGTGGTTTTATGGCTTGGAATTGTGCGTAACGCGTTATCTGCAAGTTCGGGAAGGGTTATCTCTCCGACAGCGCCGCTTTACCCGGAAATGAGCCAGCTTTTAAGTCAGGCTCACAGAAATTATGAAGACGGAGTGCGTTTTATAAACTCAGGACAACGTCAGCTTGGACTAATAAGATTTGACGAAGCGCGTCAGCTGACAAGGGAAGTAAAGCTTGTTTTCCCGCTAAATCAGGAAGCGGGTATTCTTGACTTAAGGATTGAACAGTTCATTGATCCGCCTGCGTTTAACGCGTCATTCGAACAGAGAATCAGAGAGGCGATAACCGGAACAAGGCAGCGTTCCGTAGAATCGTTTGCGGACCTTCAAAACCTCGCGGCGATTAATCCGAACTATCCGAACATCAGGGCGATTATAACACAGGCGGAAATCGACATGGGATACCGTCCGCCGCCGCCGACAGCCGCGGAGATCGCGCGCTCAAACGAACTGACAAACTCCGCGAACAGAATACTTGAGACAAATCTGAGCGCGCAGTTTGAAGTCGCGCGTTTACAGCTTGAGGAAGCCATCGCGCTGAATCCAGAAAATACAGAAGCGTCGCGGGTAAGAGACAGGCTTTTAATCAGAATGAGCATACCTGATACCGTCATTCTTACAATGGAAGATGAGGCAGAATACCAGCGTGCGTTACGCGAATTAAACGCCGGAAACATTCTTGTATCTTACGCCATTGTAGAAAGGCTAATGCAGAATCCAAGAAACCGCAATATAACCAAAGTAGTGGAATTACAAAGAAGGATATTATCGGTATTATGATAAAACGAAAAAAAATATTTTCTGCCGGTATTTTCTTATTTTTATCGTTTCTGGCTGTATCAGTACTGCCGGCCGAAGACCTGTTCTGGGAAGAAGCTGCGCTGTTTTCCGCAAGAACAGGAGCGTTTCCTGTAAGCGCGCATTCAGGCAGCTTCTCGGCGGTCGCGTGGCAGGAATCTTCACCTAACGCAGGCGGCGGCGGAGTAATTAATATCAGCCTCGCTGTTAAACAGTCGGGCGGAAACTGGGAACAGCGCGGATATATAAGCGGGCCGTATCAATATCCCGGCACGGAACCGTCGATATTAAGCCTTGCAATTGATAATCAAAACAGGATCATCATTGCAGCAGCCGCAGGCGACGCGCACACAGAAATTTTAATCTCGCAGGATTTTGGCAGAACCTTTTCAAGAAGTTTGTTGAATATGGGCGCGGAAAATTCTGTCGCCCCAAGACTGTATGTACGCGCGGACGGAGGTTATCTTCTCTTTATAACAAGAGGCCGCATTGAATCCATGTCGATCTATTATTCACGTTCGGAAGACGGAATAAGCTGGTCGCCATTTGAGCCCTTTGTAACAGACAATAATTTAACATTAAACTTCCTCCCGACACACGCAAGCGCGGGACAAAGAGATGTAGTGTTTTTCCAGTCAATTTCGATGGGCTATGATTCTTTGCCTACATTCCAGCTTTACTATAAATACAGCGACAACGGCGGAAGAACATGGACAGAAGCAAGCCAGTTTACAACATTTAACGATCCAATTGTACTAAATATTGAGCCGCGTTATATCGACAATCAGCGCCCGCATTTAACAAGTTACGGAAATAATTTACTGCTTGTCTGGGAAAGGCGGTTCGCCAATCAATCGCCTCAAATTTACAGCGCAGTGATTAATTCCGGCGGCAATATAGTCGGACGAATCGAACGCGTAAACAGCGTGGAAGCTTATTGCCATAATCCGATTGGTTTTATTTATAAAGACAAGCCTTTTGTAGTATGGTTCGACAGCCGAAGCGGAAACAACAGGGTAATTCTCGCGCAAAGAGATGATTATGATTATTCATGGACAAATCATCCGCTGTCAAGCGCTGTAATGGAAGCGGCTTTTTCGCGGCCTATTGTATGTAATGACGGCATTTATGTTTTCTGGCAGGCGGCGGCAGGCGGCACAAACCGCATCTATATGCTCGCACCGGATGCCTCGGTAATAAGCCCGCGCATAACAGCGCTAAACTTTACGCCTTCAGGCGCAAACCGCTCAGAAAGACCGAGGGTGGCATGGAATATTCCCGTTGATACATCCGGTATTTACGGATTTTCGTGGATATGGGATCAAAACCCTGAATCCGTTCCTGCGAATAATATAATGATTTACAATCTTGGAAACACAGCGAATTTAAATCTTGAACTCAACGCGGAAAGAGACGGTAGTTGGTATTTTAAAGTTAGCGCTCTTGATTACGCGGGAAACTGGTCAGCCCCTTCTCAGGTTATGTACTACAGAAAAACCATCGCGCCTTCCGGACTTACCATCGTTGAACCTGAATTTGACGAACAGGGATTTATATTTTCAAACACATTTAATATATTATGGGAGCCGTCTGACGATTCGTATATCGCAGGTTATACATGGAATCTTCAATACCTTGGCGATTCCTCAAACGAAGCGTTACGCGATATAAATACGGAAGACTTTGATCCGGAAAACTTTATTTTATCCGCTCCGCCTCCGCGGATAATGGGCACAGCGGCTTTGGCTAATTACATAAATCAGGAAGACGGAGCATACGCGTTTTCTGTTTCGGCGATTGATGAAGCCGGCAATATCGGACAGCCCGTCAGCTTCTTTTTTAACGCAAACAAATTTATTCCGTACACAAGCGTTACATATATTGACGCAGGCCAAAATGAACAGGGAGAACTTTTTATCAGGTTATTCGGCCGCGGATTTTCAACTAACGGTTTTATAACGGCGGTTGTTCTGGAACAGGAAGGAAGACCTGACCGGATAACTTACGATTTTAATATAATTTCGGACAGTGAAATAGACGGAATATTTTTTGATGTAATCGAAGAAGGCCGGTATTCTTTGCGTCTTGAACACTCTCAGAGGGGATGGTACACGGCAAACGCGTTCGTTCCCGTTATCAGAACAGGAACAGTTAAATTCGGCGATTATTCAAACGAATGGATGTCTTCATGGAGAATAAATCCAATCAGGTGGCTGTCATTAAATCCGGTTACAGGACTCGCGGTTGTATTGATAATATTCTGCGCGTTAGGTGTAATCGCGATGATCCGCGGAATAGGCCTGATGATTACCGAAGGCTCCGCTATCAAACAGGAAGCGAACGCAATTATTACAGGAGATTATATGCCAATGGAAAAGAAACAAAAAGTTGTAAAAATAAAAACAAGCGGAAGAGGGCTTCGTTTCAAGCTTGCCTCCTTTACTATCGGACTCATCCTTCTTGTAGTAATAATGATTTCAACTCCGATGTACGTATTAATGACAAACACGCAGCGGGAAACTCTGCTGAAAAGTTTATATGAACGTTCTAAAGTTCTGCTTGAGGGAATCGCGTCAAGCGCAAGCACATATCTGCCGATGGCAATTCAATCCATGGGCGAATACGGCGCGCTTGAATTGATGTTCCTGCCGTCGCAGTCAGCGGTTCTCCCGGAAGCTAATTATATAACAATTACAGGTTACGGCATCAACTCAATTTATACAGATCATGTCTGGGCGACAAATGATCCGGAAATAATATCAAAAATAGATACGGGCGAACTTCGAAGCGGCGTATCAAGAATAACAGATTCATTTACTCCGTATTATAACGAGCTATACCGTGATTTAGATACGCGCACCCGCGAAGAAGGCGGAGTAATATCTCAAAACATCAGAGAACTGTACGAAGAAGGTTTAAGAAGAGCGCTTGATTTAAGCGCGGAAGCGGAATATCAGCGCGCCGATATTCAGGTTGCGATTAACGATCTAGAATTACAGTTAAATGATATACTTTTAAATATTTCAGGAGAAAGAGAAATAGGCTCATACCCGGAATTCTCAATAACAAGAATCGACACCGAAGGAGACGGCACATACATTTTCTATAAACCGATAATGTACCGCCAGAATGCCGATGACATTTTATTCAGGGGATTAATACGCCTAGAAGTCTCTCTGGAAACGATCGTAGAAGAAATTTACCAAAGACAGATGGTGCTTTTATCTACAATCGGAATCTACGCGGCAATCGGACTTGTAATAGGAGTTATCGCGGCGTTTATTTTTTCTATTGTAATCATCAGGCCAATCAGAAAACTTGTACGGCATATCGAAAGAATCCGCGATACCGAAGACAAAACAAAACTCGCGGGAGTCGATATAGACATAAAAACAAGAGATGAAATCGCTATATTAAGCGACACAGTAAATGATATGACATACGGGCTTGTTAAAGCCGCGATGGCCGCGTCTGACCTGAGCATCGGCAAGGAAATACAGAAAAAATTTATCCCGCTGGAAGTAGATCACGAAGGCAACAAACAATCGAGCGGTTTTAAAACAACAAATAATTTAAATTTCTTTGGATATTACGAAGGTGCAAAAGGCGTATCAGGCGATTATTTCGATTACAGGGATTTGGACGGCCGTTACTACGCAATAATAAAATGCGACGTGGCAGGCAAGGGAATTCCCGCGGCTCTTATCATGATTCAGGTAGCGACAATGTTTATCGGCCACTTCAGGCGGTGGAAACCGACCGAGAAAGGTTTCCATATCGAAGACCTCGCTTATCAGATAAATGACTTTATCGAGGCTTTGGGATTTAAAGGCAGGTTCGCGGCTTTCACACTCTGCCTCTTCGATTCCGAAACAGGAGTAGTGCGATTTTGTAACGCCGGTGATAATGTCGTTCATTTTTATGATGAATCCGAAGGCAAGTTAAAAGCAATCACTCTTCCGCAGACTCCGGCGACAGGCGTTCTTCCCAACTTCATGATACAAACGACAGGCGGTTACAAAGTTCAGACAATAAAAATAGAAAAAGGCGATATACTGCTGCTCTACACTGACGGTATCGAAGAGGCAAAAAGAAAATTCCGCGATAGTAAATTCAAAGAGATAAACTGCACGGCAGGTCCTGACGGCACTGTTCACGAAAATCATTTAAGCGGACAAGCTGACGAAGAAATGGGACCGGATCGCGTAGAGGCGATTATTAACGCGGTAATGGCGCGCAAGGTCTACACCCTGCGCAAACATCACAATCCCGAAGGAGAAGTTGAGCTTCAGTTTGATTTTTCAACATGCGAAGGACAGGTAGAAGAAGTAATCATGGCGATGGTATCTGTGGAAAAAATGTTCCGCTGCTACAAACCGGAAAACGCCGGAGAGGATTCCCGCATACTTGTCGATAAAAAGGTCGATGAGTTCCTGAAAAACCACTTTCTTCAGTACAGAAAATATTGTTCATACACGAGAGAATTTCCTGAAAATCCCGCGTATATGTATTATACTCATGTTATGGAAGATGAGCAGTATGATGACTTAACCATACTTGGAATAAAACGAAAAAATTAAATAATCACAAAACTTCGTTTTATATTTGATCAGAATACGCGGTCAATCCGGCCGCGAAAAAAAAGGAGTTATTATGACATTCAGCGAGAGAATGAAAAACATGCTTGAACAGGGCTGGACAGCATCAAAAGATTTCGCTATGAAAGCAGGTGCAAAAGCGCAGGACTTAGGCGAAAGAGGCGTTTTAATGTGGGACATAAAACAGCTCGAAAATCAGGCTCAAAAATGCCTTGCCAAACTCGGCAACGAAGCCTATCAGGCATTTACAGACCGCGGTCAGGACACCATCGAACGCGACGCCATAGAATTCCGCACAATACTGGAAGAGCTTGCCATCATCAAAGAGCAAATAGATAAAAAAGAATCTGATCTAAAGAACAGGTGATAGGTATTAGTTCTCCCTGCTGGAGAACGTCCTGAACCTCAACCGAGCCGTAATACGGCGAAGGTTCCCCCTCTTGATCTTTTTTCAATTTTTATGTATACATAGGAAAATAAACACCAATAAACGGTGGCACGGGCCGCTAGCTCAGTAGGTAGAGCATCGCCCTTTTAAGGCGGTGGTCGGAGGTTCGAATCCTGCGCGGCTCAAAGATAAACCGAAAAAACTCCATCGCGAGATGGGGTTTTTTTATATAAACATTACTGTAAATGATATCTTAAATATAACTCAAGAACTAAAAGACATTCTCAAGCGTCTAATATATAAAGAGAGCGGGAGATATTGTGAATGATATAACGCCGGAACTTCAAGCGAAGCAGTCCGCGGAAAAGCTTGCTGACCTTGCATCTAAAGGCGATGAACAAAGTTTTGCCGCGCTCTGCGATTTAATGAAAACAAAATTGTTCCGCACCGCGAAAGGCATTCTCGGCGATGAGTCATTGGCGCTTGACGCTGTAAGCGAGGCTGTTTTTCGGGCATATAAAAACATAAAAAAACTCCGCGAGCCAAAATATGTGCAGACATGGTTTGTCCGCATTGTACTGAATATCGCGAACGATTATTACAGGAGGCGAAAACATGAAATAACAACCGAAACAATTCCGGAAGGAATGTATTACGATAATCACAGCGAACTGTATTTTAATCAGATGATTGAATCATTGCCGCTCGACCTGCGCCAGATTATCAGCTTAAAATATTACTCCGGGTATAAGTTATGTGAAATATCGGAAATATTAAATGTCCCGGAAGGAACTGTAAAAAGCCGTTTAAACAGGGCGTTAAATTTATTAAGGCTGGAGGTGTCAGATGAATAAGGATTCTTTCCTGTTACACGTCGAGAAGACGCGGGACTGCGGACAAAGCCGTCTTGATTCGGCGGTAATGAAAGGGATAAACAGAGCAAAGAGTGACAGGATCGATCCGCAAAAAATATTAGGGCTTGCCGCGGCATGTGTAATTACATTCACGATGTGTTTAACATTAAATACAAAACCGTTCAAAACCGCGGTTGATGAATATTACAAATACATGAATGAATCAATGCAGGAAAGCTCGCAGGTTTTAGCCGGTTATATTGACGATATAACCGAAACAATAATTAAGTATTTAGGAGGAGAATAATGTTATTAATTTACGGATTATTATTTATGATTTTTTTCTATGTTTTCGGCGGCATTCTATTAACAGGGCTTTTATCGGGATGGGGCTTTACGCTTTTAAATCCATGGTCGTTTTTAACGATTGTAATTCCGCTGTTATTTTTTCTTCTTGTATCAGGATGCGGAAAAACAATCGGAAAATATTTTAAAACAAGTTTCATGAAAAATTACACATACTCAACCGAGGAATACAAAAGCATTTCCGGTTCAGCGAAAAACACTGTCAGATTTATTATGGCGGCAGGAAGCTTTAACTTTGTATTTTATCTTATTAGCGCGCTTACAAATCTTGATTCGCTGAATTATTTAGGGCCGTATATCGCAATGTGTTTAACATCGCTTACATACTCCATTTCTATAAGTTTTTTTATATTCTTTCCGGTTCATGCATGGGCGGAAAATAAAATCAATATAACAAAGAATGAATCTTTGTGAATATCTATAAAAATTTCGATAAAGAGGGGCGTTTTACCCCTTTTTTTATTGAATTTTAATTAATTATAGAAGTAAAAAACTTAAATAACCTGTTTCAGGAATGAAAAAACTTGACTTTTGGGTACTTTGGCAATAAATTTATATATTATGAACCTAAAAACAGTTATGGCTCCAGATTGTATTGATCTTCACCTGAAGGGCACCACAAAGAAAGAAATAATCAATGAATTACTAGATATTCTTGACAAAGCAGGGAAAATTAAAGACAGAGAAGCCGCGTTTACAGCGGTTATGGACAGGGAAGATAAAATGTCCACGGGAATGAAGCACGGAATCGCGATTCCTCACGGAAAAACCGCCACAACAGAAAACTTGGTCGCCTGTATCGGCGTTTCAGATAACCCTGTCGACTTTGATTCGCTTGATAAACAGCCGTGCAGAATTTTTATTATGACGCTTTCACCGGTAGAAAAAACCGGTCCTCACCTGCAGTTTCTCGCGGAAATAAGCCTGTTATTTAAAAGCTCGGAAAAACGCAGTGAAATATTAAACCGCCGCGCGCCGGAGGAAGTTCTTAAAATACTGTCAGATTAGATGTATATAAAAAATAATTTTATATTTGATAATGACGGAAGAACATTAATATTACGCGGTGTAAATCTGGGCGGGGATTCAAAAATTCCCTTTTGCAGTCCGGGTGAAGAAATAAATCCGGATTTTTTAAACAGAAAAAACGAAATTTCTTTTATAGGAAGGCCTTTCCCGTATGAAGAAGCCGAAAGTCATTTTAAGCGGTTAAAAAAAGCCGGAATGTTTTATATACGTTTTATTGTCACATGGGAAGCGCTTGAACACGAAGGCCCCGGAATTTATGACGAAGCGTATCTTGCTTACCTGAGAAAAATCTTATTACTTGCTGAAAAAGAAGGCATTTCGGTTTTTATCGATCCGCATCAGGATGTATGGAGCAGATGGACAGGCGGCGACGGCGCTCCCGCGTGGACTATGGAAAAACTCGGGATGGATTTAGGCCTGATGGACAGCACCGGCGCCGCCGTTACAAGACAGCGTTATGCGCAATATCACGAAGGAAAACCGTTTCCAAAAATGCTGTGGCCCGGCAATTATAACCGCTATGCCTCGGCGACAATGTTCAGCTTGTTTTTCGCAGGGCTTGCCTTCGCTCCTGATTTAACAATTGAAGGTGAAAATATACAGGAGTGGCTCCAGAATAAATATATCGCAGCTTTCCGTCACGCGCAAAGGCGGCTAAAAAACTGCGCGGCGATTACCGGCTGGGGCGTAATGAATGAACCGCATGACGGTTTTACAGGATACCGGAATCTATCAAAGGCAGAACGCTATGTTCTGCCGACAGGTCCCCGTCCAAGTCCGTGGCAGACAATAATGGCAGCTAACGGACATGCCGTTAAAGTGCCTGTTTACAAATTATTCGGAGCGGTAATTTCACACTACGAAACTTTTAATAAAGAAAAGGTTTCGATTTTTAAAGAAGGCTGTTCATGTCCGTGGAAACAGGCGGGAGTATGGCACGAAGAAAACGGCAGACCTGTTTTAAAAAAACCGGATCACTTTAAAAATTTTAACGGCCGCCGCCCGGTATTTACAGAAGATTTTTTAAAACCGTTTACTATAAAATATATTAACGCGATGAATGAAGCTGATGATAAAAATTTCTTTTTCATTGAAGGGCTTCCGGAAATATTAAAAGAAGAAGCGCATCCCGCGTGGAACGAAACCGATCCGGCAAATACGATTAACGCGTTTCACTGGTATGACGGGATTTCGCTTTTTACTAAAAGCTTCCGTTCATGGATAACAATACACCGAGAGACATACATGCCTATCCTTGGCAAAAAAAATGTTACAGCCTCCTTTGCGAAATGCCTTGCGAAGGGAATACGCTGGACAAATAAAAAAATGAATAACATCCCCTGCCTTCTTGGAGAGTTCGGTCTTGCCTTCGATTTAAATAATAAAAGCGCATTTAAAACCGGAAATTACGCATTACACGAAAAGGCGCTTTCAATGTATTACGACGCGGTAGACGCGAATATGCTTCATTCAACAATATGGAACTATTCCGCGGGAAATACAAAAAAATACGGCGACAGCTGGAATGACGAGGATTTATCAATTTTTTCCGAAGGCGTCGAAAGAGCGGCGGCGGGATGGAAACGTCCTTATCCGGCCGCGACAGCGGGAAAACCAATATCATTCAAATATGACACAAAACGTAAAAAATTTGTATTCCGTTATGAGGCGGATAAAAGCATAAAAGCGCCGACAATAATTTACCTGCCGGCGCAATTTTTCGGCTCATCGCCGAAAATAGAAATTAACGGAATATCAAAAAACGACGTATCAATGCGCGTTGAATATAACATCGAAGAACAACTGGTCTTTATATACAACGATGATTACGCTGGGGATACCGAAATTATTATTACAGCGGCTGTTTAAAAATTTATTTTATAAACTGCGATTCAATAAAGCGGACTCTGATAATTCCGTCAACTTTTCGAATCTCATCAAGCACAGAGTCGGGAATTTTATCGTCTGTGTCAATAATATTATATCCGTAATCATCACGATGGTGGTTGATTAAATCTTGTATATTAATATTCGCCTTCGCGAGATTGGTTGTAATCTGGCCGACCATGTTCGGGATATTCCGGTTAACAACTAAAAGCCTGTTTGGATAACGCTGTTCAAGCCTGCAATGCGGGAAGTTAACAGAGTTTCTGATATCTCCTTTTTCAAGATAATCAATAAGCTGCTGCGAAGCCATTACAGCGCAGTTATCCTCGGCTTCAGGAGTTGACGCGCCAAGGTGAGGAATGCTGATAACTTTTTTACATTTTAAAAGCTGCTGTGACGGGAAATCGGTGACATAACAGCCGATTCTGCCCGCTTCCAAAGCTTCGATAATATCCATGTCTTTTACAAGCGCGTTACGCGAAAAATTAATAACGCGGGCGTCCTTTTTCATGATGCTGAATTTCTCGGCGTCAAGAATTCCCTTTGTCGCCTCGCTCTGCGGAATATGCAGCGTAACGTAATCGGATTTAACAAGCAGGCTCTCAAGGCTGTCAGCGCGGACTACGCTGCTTGAAAGATGCCACGCCGCGTCAACGGAAATATAAGGATCAAAACCGATAACCTTCATGCCGAGCGCCATCGCGTCATTCGCGACCATTACGCCGATTGCGCCAAGACCGACAACTCCTAGCGTCTTTCCTTTAAGTTCAGGCCCTGTAAACTTTGATTTTTCTTTTTCCACAAGTTCCGCAACATCTTCCCTGTCCGCGACTGTCTGTGTCCAGTTAACACCGCCCACTATGTTACGTGACGAGAGAAGCAGCGCAGCCAGAGTGAGCTCTTTTACCGCGTTTGCGTTCGCGCCGGGCGTGTTAAAAACAACAATTCCCGCTTCGCTGCAGCGCTTGACAGGAATATTATTGTATCCCGCGCCCGCTCTTGCTATCGCTTTTACGGAAGAAGGTATCTCCATATCATTCATATCCGCGCTGCGAACAATAACCGCGTCCGGATTGGGAATATCGCTTGCTATCTCATACTTGTCCCTGGAAAAAAGATCCAAGCCTAACGAAGAAATTTTATTTAACGTTTTAATTCGAAACATTTAAGCCGCCTTTTCTGCATTTATTTAAAAAAATCTTTTCATAAAACTGATTAACGCATCAACGCCTTCAACAGGCATTGCGTTATAGATGCTCGCCCGCATTCCTCCGACAAGTCTGTGACCCGCAAGATTAATAAGCCCGGCTGCCGCGGCGCCTTTAATAAAACGGTTTTCAAGTTCCGCTTTTATTGTTTCATCTCTTTCGGTTGTGATAAAAGGAATATTCATTAAACTGCGGAATTTTTTCTCTACGGGAGATTTAAAAAATTCGGAAGAATCAAGAAAATCATAAAGCATATCGGCTTTTTCGCGGTTGATTTTCGCAATCGCGTCAACTCCGCCGAGATTTTTTAGCCATTCAAGCACAAGACTGATGATATAAATGCTGTAGCACGGAGGAGTGTTGTACATTGAGCCTTCGCCGGCGTGTGTATCGTAACGCAGCATCACAGGAACCCAATCCGGCGTTTTGCGGATCAAATCCTCGCGGATAATTACAACAGTAACCCCCGCAGGGCCGAGATTTTTCTGCGCGCCCGCGTAAAGAATGCCAAACTTGCTTACATCAATGGGCTCGGAAAGAATAATGCTTGAAACATCAGAAACAAGCGGAACAGAGCCGCTGCCTGCCCAATCCGGCAGTTTATCCCATTTAGTGCCGACAATCGTATTGTTAAGCGTTATGTGATAATACGCGTCACCGGATTCGGGAGCGGGCGCGCCGGGAATATAAGTGTAGGCTTTATCTTTTGAACTCGCGCGGACATTAACATCGGCGTATTTTTTTGCTTCTTTGATCGCCTTATCAGCCCAGATGCCGGTATCAATATATGAAGCCTTCCTGCCGCTGCCGGGAGCATCTCCCGCCGCGAGATTGAGCGGAACCATTGCGAACTGCAAAGAAGCGCCGCCCTGTAAAAAGAGAACTTTATAATTTGACGGAATGCGCATAAGCTCTCTTAAAAGAGATTCCGCTCTATCAATAATCAGCTTATAATCTTTTGAACGATGACTCATTTCCATTACTGACTGGCCGGTGCCGTTTGCGTCGGTCATTTCCACGGCGGCTTTCTGAAGAACCGGCAGAGGAAGAGCCGAAGGACCGGGGGAAAAATTAAAAACTCTCATGTAAACTCCTGATGGTTAAATATAAAAATACTATACCTAATTATTTTCTATTTGTCGAGGCGGAAATTGAAAGGAATATTTCTCAGCAGGATAATTGAACACAATAATATTATTCACTAAAATACTCGTATGGCGGACAGAGCCTTTACTGTACTTGATTTAATAGACCTTGATCTCAAGGAACATAACTCATTAAACCTGCGCTGTATAGGGGGCAGAAAAGGACTGAGCAGAACCATTGACATTCCGGATTTAAACAGGCCGATGGGCGCAATCATGGGATTCTTCGAGGATTTCGCGCATCAAAGAATTCAGATTTTCGGACGCGGGGAAGTCGCATTTTTGCGCAAGCTGGAAAGCGAAGGCAGAACAGATACTATCAAGCAGATGTTTAATTACTCAATGCCCTGCTGTATTTTTACTCATAACTTGAATCCTCACGAGGAATTTTACATTGAAGCGGAAAACGCGCAATGTCCTATTTTACAAACAGATTTGGGATCAGCGGATTTTTCCGCGAGAATTATGCGTATCCTTTCAAGAATTTTTTCACATCGGCAGATTGTTCACGGCGTGCTTGTTGAAGTTTTCGGCCTTGGAATTTTACTGCAGGGCGATTCCGGCGTCGGAAAAAGCGAAACAGCGCTCGAACTTATTCACAGAGGCCATCGTCTTGTCGCGGACGATGTAGTTGAAATAAACTGCATTTACGGAAATATTCTGATGGGCGCGGGCGCAAATAAAATAATCGGACACCATATGGAAATAAGAGGGCCCGGCATCATCAATATTACTCATCTGTTCGGAGTAAGAGCGATTAGGGATCGAAAAGAAATACAGCTTGTAGTAGAGCTGGAGGAATGGGATTCAAATAAAAATTATGATAGACTGGGCGCGGAGGATTATACTATCGAACTGTTAGGAGTAAATATTCCTAAACTGACAATACCTGTAAAACCGGGGAGAAATATCCCCATCATTATTGAGACGGCCTCAATGAATGAGAGACTTAAATCGATGGGTTATCATGCCGCAAGAGAATTTAACAAGAACATCCTTAAGTGGATAGAAAGCGATACGACCCGCTCGGTATTCTTTGGTCATGACGATATAATTTAAGGAAAAATTATGACTGAAAAAATTGTTAAAGTAATAAACAGAGCCGGCGTTCACGCGCGTCCCTCTGCGCTTCTTGTTCAGACAACAAAAAATTTTTCATCAAATATATACATGGAAAAAGGTTCTGACAGGATAAACGCAAAATCAATAATGGGTATAATTACATTAGGCGCTTCTTACGGAACGGAAATAAAAATAATTGCCGAAGGAGAGGACGAAGAAGAGGCTATAGAAATATTGGCGAAGCTTTTTGAATCTAAATTTGAAGAAGAATAGCCAGTGAACATAAAAGGCATCGGAAAAAATATATTCAGTTCAGGACCGATAATAAAAGTCCGGATTCTAATTTTAATATATACGCTTCTTTTTATCCTTACAGTTCTGTTCTCGGGAAATTTCTTTAATGAAATACTGATTAACGGTAAAATGCCGGGAAGCCTGAATCTTATCGTTTTTTTTACAATTCCGGCTGTATTATTGCTAGTTTTTGGCATCTCAATATTCAATCTGTTATCTGACATTATTTTAAAACGGCCGGGAAGCAAATTTAACGCGAGATTGTTGGGATATTTCGCGGTTGCGGTGATTTTCTCTATAACCCCGGTAATCCTGATGACAAGCATCGCGTTAAACGAGCTGGTCCGTTTCTGGCAAAGCATAAACGCTCAGGCTGTAACAAGGTCTGCGAACAGTTTTATCGCGGATAATTATTCGATGCACATGGAACGTTTCGAAAACATAATAAGGCAAAACGATTTTTCCGATATTGAATACCTTTCTCAGGGAAGGCTTCCTGCGGATATCGCTTCCGTTCAGGCGTTCCGTTATCCGCAGCAAACGCTTCTTTTGGAAGATTCAGTGCAGCTAACGGCGGATGATTCATGGACAGAAATATTATACACAGGCAATGAAGAACTGCGGCTTTCATCTTATCAATTTTCGCAGCTGTCAGCGGCACAGCAGGCATGGGAAAGCGGCTTTACCGCGAGAGAAATGCCGCGCGATCGCGGGACGATACGTTATGTGCAAAGATATCAGCAGGACGAAGAGAATATAATTATCGTAATAAATTACAATCTTGGCGGCGATTTTGACACAGGAAGAGCGCTGCTAGAAAATCAGGCGGAGCGTTTCGAAATTGTAAACGAACTTAGAGGCAATATGCGGCCTTTATTAATTTATTATTATTTAGTGTTTTTTCTCCCCACCCTGCTGATGACGGCAATTATAACAATTTCATTTACGCGCCGCATAACGCATCCGATTGTTGATCTTACAAAAGCGATACAGCGGGTCTCGGAAGGCGACTTCTCGATACAAATTCTTACCCGCCGCGATGACGAATTCGGAATATTGATAAAATCATTTAACTCAATGGTGCAGGATTTGGAAAAATCCCGCGCCGCTCTTGTAAATAACGAAAAAATTTCCATCTGGCAGAACATGGCGCAGCAGCTTGCGCACGAAATAAAAAATCCGCTGACGCCTATCAGATTATCCGCTGAACGCGTACTCAGAAGATGGCAGAAGAATCCCGAAAACATCGGAGAAATTCTTGAAAGCTCGATGATGGCGATCATTCAGGAGACTGAAGGGCTTTCTACCCTGCTTAATGAATTCAGAACATTATCAAAACCAATGGAGCCGTCAAACTCGTTAACAAGTTTACACGAATCAATAAATGATGTAATTAATTCATACTCAAGTTCGTATTCAAAAATTTCGTTTGATACAGAACATGTGGAAACCAACACTCAGATAAAAATTGACAAACACCGTTTCTCTCAGGTTTTGACTAACATAATAATTAACGCAATTGACGCGATGGACGGAAGAGGCACAATCGAAATTCGCTCCGATCTTGTAAAAAAGCGGGATGTCTGTTATTGTAGAATAAGCGTAAAAGATACAGGCAAAGGAATAAGCAAAGAAGAGAGCCGGCTAATTTTTACTCCGTATTTTACAACAAAAGAATCAGGCACAGGATTAGGTCTTCCGATTATCGAGCGGATTGTGAATGATCACGACGGCTCAATCTGGTTTGATTCCGCCGAAGGCGCGGGAACAACTTTTTATATCGATCTGCCCGTAGCTGAATAAACCGGGAACGGAGAGTGACATGCAACAAAAGCTGCTGCCATCCATACTCATCATTGATGATGAACCTGGAATAAGGCAGGCTCTCGCGTCAATCCTTGAAGATGAAAAATATAAAGTTTTCGCGTCGGAAGACGCGCTCGCCGGAATTGAAGTATTAAAGCGCGAGAGAATCGATTTAATTTTTCTTGATGTCCTTCTTCCAAAGCTTGGGGGCATCGAAGCTCTTGAAAAAATCAGAAACGAATGGCCTGCCTCGGAAATTATAATGATATCGGGACACGCGAATATTGACATGGCAGTCCGCGCGGTAAAACTCGGCGTATTTGATTTTTTGGAAAAACCGCTTTCGCTTGATAAGGTTCTTACCGTCTGCAGAAACGCGTTTACGGTAAAGCATCTTCGCGATGAAAATAAATCCTTAAGAAAATTTAAACACGTCGCCTGCGATGATATTATCGGTACAAGTCCGGCGATTGTGAAAATCCGCGACATGGTAAAACAATCCGCAGGCAGCGACGCGCGAATTTTAATCACGGGTGAAAACGGCTCCGGCAAGGAAGTTATAGCGCGGGCAATCCACTTGTGTTCATCGCGGGCGGACAATCAATTTATCGAGGTAAACTGCGCGGCAATTCCTGACAGTTTAATCGAGAGCGAACTCTTCGGCCATGAAAAAGGCGCTTTTACAGACGCGGTTTCATCGCGCAAAGGGCGTTTTGAACTTGCGCACGGCGGCACTCTCTTTCTGGATGAAATCGGCGACATGAGTCTTTCCGCGCAGGCAAAAGTTTTGCGTGTTATTCAGGAGCAAAAAATAGAACGTGTCGGCGGAGAAAAAACAATCGAGACCGATGTCCGCATAATCGCGGCAACAAATCAAGACCTTGAAAAAGCGTGCTCAAGCGGAAAATTCAGACAGGATCTTTATTTCAGGCTGAATGTAATACCGATTCATCTTCCTCCTCTTCGTGAACGGGCCGAGGATATTCCGCTGCTGCTTTTCCATTTTCTACAATCGTTTAATAAGGAAATAACATTTCAGGAGGGAGCGGTTGATGTTCTTACGGAGCATAAATGGCCGGGGAATGTCCGTGAATTGAAAAATTTATCGGAAAGGATCGCTGTTATGCATCAGGGCGATGTTATTACCGCGGATGATCTAGAAAAATTACTTAATAAGAAAAATAAAAAAAACAAGAATGACGAACAAGCTAACGCGCAGCCGGCTTTGCCGGAAAATCTTATAGAACAGGAATTTAATCAGGCAAGAGATAATTTTGAAAAATATTATCTTGAGTACCAGCTATCAAAAAATAATGGTATAATATCACGAACAGCGGAAGCTATCGGAATTTATCCAAGCAATCTTCACGCAAAGCTGAAAAAGTACGGAATAAATCCCGCCGCTGTTTCAAACGCGAACACTGTTTTAACTGCGAACGCTGCGTCATCTGCGCCAAAGACTTGATTACCTGCCGGAAAATATGTAACTTATAAAAAAGGATGATATATGAAAGAGTTGACAGACAGACAAAAACAAGTCCTCTCCTTTATCGCTGATTATATAAAAAAGAATTCCTACCCGCCTACGATAAGAGAGATTGCGGATCATTTCTCGATTTCAGTAAAAGGCGCTCATGATCACATAACAGCCCTGCGGAAAAAAGGCCATTTAAAACATACGGACAAAAGACCCAGAACTATGGGGCTTATTCATTCAAGACCGGAAGACGCCGACCTTATGAGTATTCCGGTTCTTGGAACAGTAGCGGCCGGCATGCCGATTTTATCAGAAGAAAATTATGACGGAAATGTTCTGCTGCACCGCACTATGTTGAAAAAAAACAAAAAATATTTCGCGTTAAAAATTAAGGGCGATTCAATGTCAGGCGCCGGAATCCTTGAAGGCGATACTGCGATAATAGAAAAACAAAACACAGTCCGCAACGGCGAAATTGCTGTCGCGTTAATTGACGAAGCTGTAACCCTTAAACGTTTTTACAAGGAAAGCACAAGGATACGGCTGCAGGCGGAAAACCCGGCATACAAGCCGATATACAGTCAGGATGTAAAAATTCTCGGACGGCTATATACATTAATCCGCACATATTAAAATGACAGGGAAAAAGTCTCAGGCAGCGTTAAAAAATGTTTATCTTTTTCTTGGTCCTGAACTTGGAAAAAAACAGGACGCGGTAAATGAAATAAAAGAAAAATTTCCCGGGGCCGAGGAATTTAATTTTTATTCAGGCGAGTCTTCTATAAGTGAAATCGCAGATGCCATTTTAAACATCAGCCTGTTCGCGGATTCACGCATTGTCATTTTAAAAAACGCCGAGCTGTTAAAAAAGAAGGACGAGATTGAACTGCTCGCTTCATGTATAAAAGACATGGAAGACAGCACGGTTCTTATACTGCTCACAGAAGAAATAAAACTTCCCGCGGGGCTTGAAGACGCTTTCTTAAACGCCGGCGTTCCTAAACCTAACAGTAAAATTTTTTATGAAATGTTCGAACGGGAAAAAAGCGAATGGCTTGTTTCTTATTTCAGGCGGGAAGGTTTTAACATTGATAAAGACTGCGTAAACATGATACTGGAACTTGTGGAGAATAACACAGACGCATTAAAACGCGAATGTTCAAGGCTTATTCAATTTATACTCGCTGATAAAACAAAAAGCGAAAAAAACATCACAGCCGAAGACGCGGAAAAATGGCTTTCGCATAACAGGGAGGAATCCGCTTTTACGCTTTTTTCACGGATAGCATCAGGCGATCTTTGCAAAGCGCTTGAATCAATCTCTGTCATGCTTGCCGCGAAAGAAAGCGCTCAGGGAATTTTATCCGGCCTTGCGTGGTGTTTCAGAAAATTAGGCGATTATCTTTCTCTGGCAGAATCCGGAAACGCGAACAACAGTTTTGAATTAAGAAAAATCGGGCTTTCGTCCCCAAAAGTTAAAGACGATTATGCCGCAGCTTCGCGCAGATACGACATTGATTCGGCGGAAGCCTGCCTTGCTCTGACAGCCGAGTGCGACATGCTTTTACGCTCTCCTGTTGCCGCATTGGAAAATATTTTAATGGACAGGTATATTCTCGCTTTAATTAATGCAGGTTATAATAAAAACAATTAAGGAGCCGCAGCATGGATCAGGGGTTTATAGACATCCTTCAAACATTAATCAAAGAGCAGGGTAAAGACGCGATTCTTGAAGCGTCAAAATGCAAAGCGCTTTTAAGCGATTATACAAAAGGCGAATATAAAAAAGAAAGCCGGTTTTTAATGCAGGCGCTCGAAGCTAAAGTGTCAAAAGCGGTTGATACGACAAAGGAAATTGATATTTGCAGAAAGCAGCAGGTAAGGCTGCTCCATGAGGATTACGGGTTGACGGAAAATATCGCCGAAGATTTATTTGATACCCTGCTTTTTATTTTAAAAGGAGTGCCGGTAAAAAAACGCGATACTTCCGTAAAGAAACAGGAAGAAAAAAATTCCGGTGGCAAATCCGCAAGCCAAGCGGAACCGGAAATAAAAGATATGTTTTACTATTCTGTTAACGGAGAAGACAAAGGCCCTGTGGAATATAAAGAGATCCTTAAAAAGATAAATGAAAAAGTTATAAAAAGAGATACCCTTGTCTGGAAAACAGGAATGAAAGACTGGACTGAAGCAGCGTCAGTAAAAGAAATTTCGGGATTGTTTCCGCCTGAATCGCCAAAGGCAAAGCCTCCGAGAAAATCCGAGACACCGCCGCCAAAACCGGTAATATCTGCGCCGGAAAAAATGGCGCAGGAACTTCCAACAAAGACATACGAATCAAATATTAATTCTTTATTAAAAGATGGTGTATGGGAATTTTTCAAAAATAAAAATGACAGGGAAAAACTGTACGGGAGACGCAGAAAAGATAAATATGAACTTAAGATAAATGATGATAAATGCAGTTTTGTAAATACGATAGGGGAATGGGTATATTATTTAAATGAAAGCGAGCAAAGCAGAATATATAAAATACGTACAGACGGAACAGGGCGGCAGAAATTATGTGATGATAAAGCGCGTCATTATGAAATAACAGACGGATGTGTATACTATATAAACGGCGATGATAACAGTAAAATTTACAAGATACTCGTAGACGGAACAGGACGGCGGAAGATCAATGATGACAGAAGCTGGCATATGAATATTTCAGGCGGATGGGTGTACTATAAAAATGAAAGTGACAGTAATAAATTATATAAAATACGCGCGGACGGAACAGGACGGCAAAAGATTTATGATGATATTGGTTATAATGGTTTCAAAGTTGCGGGTGATTGGATATTATTTATTAATGAGAATGACGGGAATAAAATTTACAGGATACGCACAGACGGGACAAGCCGGCAAAAAATCTGCGATTATAACTGTTCATTTTTGACAATAATAAATGATTTGGTGTACTTTGCAACTAAAGGTGAGAATAAACATTATAAAATGCGTATTGACGGAACAGAACTGCAGCTGGAGTTTTAAAAAATTTTTAAATTTGTTTTATAAGTTCTTCAATTGTTTTAACAGCCTCGTCAAATTCGCTGTGCAGTAAAAATCCGGCAATATTGCCAAGACATTCTTCAGTCGCGGGCGGCCATGATTTTAATCTGATTTCCGCAAGCAAATCTTTCGCTTTCTTTTTATTAAATGTTGAACATGCCGCGCAAATTTCTGCAAGTTTTTCTTTTAAAAATGAAATTTCCCCGACAATTTTTTTCTCTTCTCCCGGCAGTCTTTCCTTTGACTCAAAACTGTGAATTATATTATAAAGACGCTCCAGAAACACAGGAAGCTGAGTTAAAATAAAATTAACATCCTTGTCACGTCCGGCTTTTTCAAGTTTGGCGGCTTCCGAAGAAAGATTTGTTTCGCCGACATTCGCTAAAGCGCTTTTCATCGCGTGAATATTAATAATAAACATAGAAACGTCATCAACCCTTCGGCATTTGTTAAGATAAATCGACTCCATAATCGCCGCGGCTTTTTTCGCGTCACGTAAAAAGAACTCGGCAATCTCAGGGGCGACAGAAGGCTGAATAACGCCGTCTTTCATTTGTTCTCTTTGCTTTTTTGCCGCCTTTAAAACTTCGGGAGGCTGCTTATCGCGGATAAATCTGTTTAAAGACAGATTCAACTGGCGGATATCGATCGGCTTGGAAATAAAATCATCAAAGCCGTTCTGCATGAACATCTCGGCCTGACCGGCGAGCGCGTTCGCGGTTAACGCGATAATCGGTTTTGTATAGCCAAAATTTCTGATTAATTTTACTGTTTCAATGCCGTCCATTCCCGGCATCATATGATCCATAAAAACAGCGTCATATGTTTTACCGCTTCTGATTTTTTCTATCGCGTCAAATCCGCTCATAACCGTATCTATCTTTAAGCCGTAAGGTATCATAAGCCCTTTAGCTACATAAAGATTCGTTTCAACATCATCAACAACAAGCACGCTGCCGTAAGGCATATAGTCGCGGCGGATCTGCACGGTTTTTAGTTTTACGCTTCCCGCCATATTAAGCTGCATAAGGTTACCGGCAAGTTCACTGCCAATCGTCTCCGAGTCCGCGCATTTCTGCGGAAGACGCACTGTAAACGTCGAACCCATGCCGGGCGTACTGTCAATGATTATCTCTCCGTTCATCATTTTTAAAAGATTGCGCGTAATGTTCATGCCAAGACCGGTGCCGACTGTTCTGCGGTTCGCTTCCATGTTAAACCGCGAATATTCATTGCCAAGTTTCTGCACCTGTTCATCGGACATCCCCTGCCCTGTATCAATGATACTAAAGATAATCGTAACATCAGGATTGTCTTGTTTCGGCGGTTCGCATGATATTGTAAGAGTTATCATTCCTTCCTGAGTATATTTATACGCGTTTGAAAGCAGGTTGTTAAGAATTTGTTTAATCCGAAGTTCATCGCCTATAAGCATGATTGGCACGTTTTCATCTATTTCCAGCCTGAACTCGATAGGTTTGCTTTCATAGCGCATCATATTAAGCTGCACAGTATCGTTTATAAGACTTGCTATATCATACTGAAAAATATTTAATTCCAGCTTGCCCGCTTCGATTTTTGAAAGATCCAGTATGTCATTAATTATTCCAAGCAATAGATCGGCGGAATTATAAATCCGCTCTAACGCGTCTTTTGTGGACTGACCAATCGAAGCGTCCTGAAGATGAATTTCCGTTATGCCTAAAATCGCGTTCATCGGCGTGCGGATTTCATGGCTCATCTTCGCAAGAAAATCGCTTTTCGCTTTGCTGCTTTCTTCGGCTATTTCCGCTTTGCGCATTTCGGCAATCATCGCTTTTTGTTCGCGGAGATCTCTTATGTATTCAGTTACAGTGTAGCTGTCTCTGTGCTTAACCCGCACGCAGGTAACTTCTGTCGGCATCGGCTCGCCGTTAAGTTTTTGATGCATCCATTCAAAACGGCTGTAACCTTCATCCAATGCCTTTTTAACAAGCCTGCCGCCCATCTCGCCGGACAAGGAACCGTCAGGCTGATATTTCGGCGAAAGCTTTGTAAAGTTCATGATAAAGTCCTGTTTGTTAATCATCTCAAACATATTAACAGCTTCCTGATTACAATCGACAACTGACATATTCTGATCCCAGATAAAAGCGCATAAAGGAGCCGCATCGATCATTATCTGCGTGCGTTCTTCCGCTTCGCGCATTTTCATTATCTGGATATTGCGGTTAACAGCGGTACTCATCATGAGTCCGGCGGATGTCAATATGCTTATCTCTTCGCCTGAAAAGGTGTGTTCACGGCGGCAGTCATTGATGCTGAAAACTCCCCAAAGATCGCCTTCAAGAAACATGGGAATCATAACGATCGATTTAAGTTCGTAGTATTGAAAATATTCTTTGTCTTCATCAGGCAGTTTTGAAACCGGCGAATTAACATTAATACCGAAAAGAAAACTTTTCTCCCATTGTTTTTTCATGTTGTACGGAAAATGAAGACCGTAAGGCATCGGCCGGAGATTCTTGCCGTGATCGCTCAGCCATTCATGCCGGAGAACAAAATGGCGCTCTTCATCAAAATTTTCGCTGCGCCAAATCTGAACGCGATCTATATCCAGACAATGCCCTATAAGATCAAAACTTTTTAACAGAGCGGAATCAAATGACGCGTCCGCGTTGCTTGTCAAAAGAATAGTCACAGCTGTATTCACGGTATCCAGCAGCCTTGTCATGCGCGTTTGTCTTTCCGCATCTTTCTTTTTTTTGAAAAACATTATTTATGAACCTTTACATTTTTAAATTGATCTCTTGCTTTATAAAATACTTCGGAAATTTTTGGATCATATAGAGTGCCTGCGCCCTGCATAATAATATCTACCGCTTCATCGTCAGAAAATGATTTTTTATACGGCCGTTCGGATACAAGCGCGTCATAAACATCGGCAATTGCCATTACTCTTCCCTGCAAAGGAATTTCTTCGCCTTTAAATTTATGCGGATATCCTTTCCCGTCCCAGCGTTCGTGATGGCATCCGGCAAACAATCTTGCGTTGCTTAAAAATTCTCCTTCGCCTGTCCGCGCGATAATTTCATCGATTATGCGTTCGCCTTCCTGCGCGTGTGTTTTCATTATCTCGTATTCTTCATCGGTTAATCTGCCCGGCTTATTAACAATTAAATCCGTTATAGAAATTTTGCCAAGGTCGTGCATCCGCGCAGATGAAACAACTTTTTCTGTGTCCCAGTCATTTACAATTCCGGAATACACATTCTGTTTTTTCATTTCGTTAATAAGAATTTTTACATATTCCGATGTGCGCTCAACATGACCGCCGGTTCCTTTATCCCTGCTCTCTACAAGGTTAGCAAGAACAGATATGATGCTGTTCTGAAGCCTGTTAAGCTGCGATGTTCGTTCTCTGATAATTTCATCAATATCCAAATGTGTTTTAATTCTGTTAATCAGCACAGATTCGGAAAACGGCTTTGTGACAAAATCAATCGCGCCAAGTTCAAATCCCTGCACTTCCACATTGGAATCATTGCGGCCTGTTAAAAACATAACAGGAATATTCGCCCATGAGTTAATTGTTTTTAATTTACTAAGCGCGGAAAACCCGTCCATATCAGGCATTTCAATATCAAGCAGAATTAAATCAGGAATAACTTTTTCAAGCATCGAAAACATTTTTGCGGCGGACGGCATAGTCATCACGCGGTACAGGTTTTCAAGCGCGGACTCAGCCATTGAGAGATTGGTGTCGCTATCGTCAACTACAAAAACGGTCTTCATTACATTTTATTATTAAATAATAGTATATAATCGAATATAATTGTTATCAACGGTTAAATCAATTATAATGTGCAGATAATATTTTTAGGAGCTTCGCATGAAATTTACAGATGGTTACTGGCTGATAAAAGAAGGCGTTAAAGCGCATTTCGCCGCGTGTCCTGCGGAAATAGAAAAACAAGACGGTGAATTAATCGTCTTCGCGCCGGAAAAGCCTGTTAAACACAGAGGCGATACATTAAACATGCAGCTGCTTACAATCCGTTATTCAAGCCCGATGAAAAATATTATCAAGGTAAGAATATCTCATTTTGAAGGCGCGAAAGATAACAGGCCCCGCTTTCAGCTGGAAACCGAAGCGGGATTTAAACCGTCAGTTCAGATAACAGATAAAGAAGCAATTTTAAAAAGCGGAGAGTTATCTGTTTCGGTTGAAAAGGGCGACAGATGGAATAACACATTTTACGGCGGTAAAAATGTGTTAACAAAAAATTTAACAAAATCAACAGGTTATATGGAATGTATGCCTGACTTTTTTAGTAAATGTTCAGGGCAGGGAGCCGTTCCGTTTAAAACCAAAACCGCATTCATAAAAGATGAACTTTCGCTCACTGTCGGGGAATTAGTTTACGGATTAGGCGAGCGTTTTGGTCCATTGATAAAAAACGGGCAGGCTGTTGATATCTGGAACGCCGACGGAGGAACCGCAAGCGAGCTTGCTTATAAGAACATTCCTTTTTATATGACAAATAAAGGTTACGGCGTTTTTATAAATGATCCGGGAAGAGTCTCGCTGGAAATCGGAAGCGAAAAAACTTCGCGCGTACAATTTTGCGTAACAGGCGAATATCTTGAATACTTTATCATTTACGGCCCCGAACCAAAAACAATCCTTGAACGCTACACCGCTCTTACAGGAAGACCGGCAATGCCGCCTGAGTGGAGTTTCGGTTTATGGCTGTCAACATCATTCACAACATCCTACGATGAAAAAACCGTTATGAATTTTATTAACGGAATGGAAGAAAGAAAAATACCTTTATCGGTTTTTCATTTTGACTGTTTCTGGATGAAAGGATTTAACTGGTGCGATTTTACATGGGATAAAGAAACATTTCCGGATCCGAAAGGTATGCTGTCGCGGATAAAAGCGAAGGGAATAAAAATCTGCGTGTGGATAAATCCGTACATCGCGCAGCGCTCGGCACTTTTCGAAGAAGGAAAAAAATGCGGCTATTTTTTAAAACGCAAAGACGGCTCTGTGTTTCAGCGCGATGAATGGCAGGCGGGAATGGCGTTAGTTGATTTTTCCAACCCGGCGGCATGTAAATGGTATACAGACAAGCTTGAAGGTTTAATGGACATGGGCGTTGATTGTTTTAAAACAGACTTCGGCGAGTTAATACCGGAGGACGCCGTGTATTTTGACGGAGGAGATCCCGGGCGTTATCATAATTTTTATTCATACATTTATAATAAAGTTGTGTTTGAGCTATTGGAAAGAAAACGCGGAAAAGGCGAAGCTGTTTTATTCGCGCGAAGCGCAACGGCAGGCGGACAGAGATTCCCGCTGCATTGGGGCGGCGACTGTGAGTCGACATTCGAGGCAATGGCGGAAACTTTAAGAGGCGGACTTTCTTTAAGTCTTTCGGGATTTGGTTTCTGGAGTCATGACATCGGCGGCTTTGAAGGAATTCCAAACGCATCCCTGTTTAAACGCTGGCTTGCCTTTGGGCTTTTATCGTCTCATTCAAGACTGCACGGAAGCCATTCCTACCGTGTTCCGTGGAGTGTCGACGAAGAATCCGCAGAGGTGTGCCGTTTCTTTACGGAACTTAAAACAAAATTAATGCCTTATATTATAAAATCATCAAAGGAAGCGCATGAAAAAGGAATCCCTGTGTTACGCGCAATGTTCCTTGAGTTCCCGGACGATCCAACATGCGCGTACCTTGATCGCCAGTACATGCTCGGAGGCGATTTGCTTGTAGCGCCTGTCTTCAGCGAGAACAACACTGTAACATATTATCTTCCCGAAGGAGAGTGGAAGCAATACATAACGGGAGAGACAATTAAAGGCGGCAGATGGATAACTGAAACTCACGGCTTTTTAAGCATGCCGGTTTTAATCCGCGCAGGTGCGAAGATTTAACAGAGAAAAGTTACGTGAAGATAAAAACCTTATTAACAGTTTTTATTTTACTGACATTAATAACTTGCAAACCGCAAAACAGCGATTTAAACAGCGGCGGTTCCAATCCGGAAGGAATAATAAATATAAAAGAAAATCTTCCGAAAAATTCCGCGATGAACTTTGTGCAAAACCTGGGCATTGGAATAAATATCGGCAACACTTTAGATGCAATCGGCACGAATCACTGGCACGCAGGAGAAACCGGCTGGGGGAATCCGCAGATCACACGCGAGCTAATCCGCGCGTTAAAAAATTACGGCTACAAAACAATACGCCTTCCTGTAACATGGGCAGAGTACATTGGAACGGCCCCTGATTATTTAATCGGCGATTGTGTTTTTGCGGATTGCACAAGATGTCCTGACCGAATGGAGCGGGTCGCGGAAGTTGCAAGCTGGATACTTGAGGAAGATCTTTATTGTATTATTAACCTCCATCATGACGGCGGACATTCCGACAAGAGCTGGATATTGAACGCTCCAATTAATCCCGAAGAAACAAGCGCTAAGTTCACCGCTGTCTGGAAACAAATCGCACAAAAATTTTCCGGAGTGTCTCAGGATAAACTGATCTTTGAATCTATGAATGAAATTGGCTTTGATGATCTTTGGAACAGATGGAGCGGCGGCTTAAACGGAAAAAGCGAAGCGTTCGGATTAGTAAATATGTTAAACCAAATATTTGTTGACACAGTCCGAAGCGCAGAAGGAAACGAAAACCGGTTTCTGCTTATCGCAGGTTACTGGACAGATATCAATCTGACATGCGATCCGCTTTTTTCTTTGCCTTCTGATAAAACGGATCACCGCCTGATACTTTCCGTTCATTATTACGATCCCTCAATTTTTACAATCGCCGAAGAACATGACAACAACTGGGGTTTTACAGATACATGGGGGTCGCCCTCGGATTATCAGCATCTAACCGAACAGTTAAATAAATTAAAAATAAATTTTTTGGATAAAGGCGTTCCGGTAATACTTAGTGAATACGGCGTAACGTTCAGAAACAAAAAAGAGGAAGATCGTGTTAAATGGATGGCGGCTGTAACCGAATACAGTCTTAACTACGGTATATGCCCAATCCTTTGGGACACAGGCGGAGAAATCAGCCGCCGCCCGCCATATGCAATGAGAGAGACATTGAAGGCTGTGCGGGAAAAGTTAGAAAATTATTAACTTGTGGGAATGGAAAGAATAATTCATGCCTGTTATATATAGGATTAACAGCTGGAAAAAATATTCTACTCCGCTCTTATCCACACAAGCATTTCACCCGGAACGCGGTTACACCATACGCCGTAAGGAACCGCGGTAAGTTCCGCGTCTTGCGAACGCGGAGAGAATTTTTCAGAGAACGAAGGAGCCTCATCAGGTTCAATGAGTCTTTTTCCTTTTGCTTTGATCTGCGTGATCCCGCCCAGAAGATCGCCGCGCCAAATTTCTGTAAGGGGCGCTGATGTATCAAGCGAAAGAGCCGCGAGGTTTTTGCCGTTGTCACATTCTTCAAGACAAAAAATTTCAGGGCCGCGCGCTATGACGGCTTTGCCGCAGTTATAATGAACCTTAGGATTAGCGTAAATGATCCGCGGTTTAATGGAAAACGATACAATAATTTCCGCTCCGCTTTTAATATTTTCCAGCCGGCAGTAATTGTTCCTGTATTTTACGGAAACAGGGCTGCCGGTAATCTTTGCGGTAAAGTCATGGGCGAAAGAAGGCATCCTGATATTTAAAGTAAGGGATGCGTCTTCCCCATTAACAGAAATTTTAATATTCCCTGTTCTGGGGTAATCGGTATCAAGAGAAAGGTTTATCTTCTTCCCGTTAATATCAAATGACGCTTCATTTTTAATGAACATATTTATATAAAGTTCATCGTCTTCTTTTGAATAAATGTAGCAGCCAAGATTTGTAAAAGTACGCGCTACATTTGTCGGGCAGCAGGCGCAGTCAAACCATTTTTGCCGTACAGGTTTTATATGCGAACGCGAAGTAAAATCCATGCAGGTTTCAGGCCATACTTCCAGAGGGTTAACGTAAAAATATTTATCGCCTTCAAGCGAAATGCCGCTCATGACAGTGTTGTACAAAGCAAGCTCGACAGTGTCAAAATAAGATGCGTCTCCTGTCGCTTTTGCCATTCGCTCGCCAAACATGGCAAGAGCAATTGATGCGCAGGTCTCGGAATAATTTGAATCGTTGGGTAAATCATAGTCTGCTGTGAAGCGTTCTAAAAAACCCGACGAGCCGACGCTTCCTGTTACATACATCCGCTTTTGAACAATATTATTCCAAAGGACGCGGCATTGTTCCAAAAGTCCGCTGTCATTAAACTCATACGCAAGATCCGCCATTGCGCAATAAAGATAAAGCGCGCGGACAGAATGACCTTCCGCTGTATCCTGCCTGCGGACAGGAAGATGCGACTGGAAGTATGCAGGATCAAAAAAAGTTCCCCAAATAGGCCGGTATCCGGGACGTTTTTTTTCTTCTAAAAAATAATTCGGCGTTCCGCCGCGTTCATCAATAAAAAATTTTGCCATATTAAGATAACGCGATGCGCCTGTAACATAATACAAGCGGACAAGCGCAAGTTCAATTTCGGGGTGGCCGGGGTAGCCGCGCAATTTTCCGTCTTCAGGGCCGAATGTATTACAGATTAAGTCCGCCAGCTTACATACGATATCAAGAAGCGGTTTCTTACCTGTGGTTTCAAAGTAGGCGACAGCGGCTTCTATTAAATGGCCTGCGCAGTAAAGCTCATGGCCTTCTGTAAGGTTCATCCATTTTTCTTTTGGGTGATTAAGAGAAAAGTATGTGTTAAGGTATCCATCTATTTCCTGAGCGCGTCCTATCAGATCGATTACTTCATCTGCGGTTTTTTCAAGCTGCGGATCAGGATAATTTGCGAGACTGTACGCGACCGCTTCAAGCCATTTAGCGGCGTCTGAATCCTGAAACACCATGCCTTGCTGTTTCCCTTCTTCTTCGCCGGCGGCTATCCGGAAATTTTTCAAGCAGTAACTCGGAGGAGCGCCGCTTCGGCGGTCATTCAATACTTCCCATTGATACGGAATAACTTTATCGGGGATAAGTTTTGTGAATCTGTTCCAGTAAGAATCATCAATACGAATCGATGAAAGCGGCAATGATCGTTTCATTATCAATCTCCCTGTCCTGCCAATTATAATTGACCGTGTTAAATTATGTTAAATTAATTAGCCATTCCTGTTAAAGTAATACCTTCGACAAATTGTTTTTGGCCGATAAGGTAAATTATTATTCCGGGAATAAAAGCCAAAACTGTCGCTCCCATCATCATCGAATGATCCTGAACCAGAGCGCTTCTGAATCTGGTTAAGCCGATTGCGATAGTGTGCCGTGGCGCGTCATGTATATAAATAATCTGCTGTAATAAATCATTCCACAACGATACAAAAATAAATAGTCCGACAACAATCATCGCAGGCTTAATATTAGGAATAATAATTTTAGTCAAAATAGTATAGTACCCTGCTCCGTCAATATACGCGGCTTCATCCAGCTCTCTTGGAACTGTAGTTATAAACTGGCGAATTAAGAAAATATTAAACGCTCCCCCGCCGCACAGCCAGGGAAGAATAAGCGGCCAATAAGTATTAATAAAGTTCGGCCCATTCAATCCCATCATGCGCCATATCTGCCCTGACCAAAAAAGAAAAAGAGGAATGAGAGTTACCATACCCGGCAGCAGCATAGAACCAATGCACAAAGAAAAAATTAATTTCTTGCCGGGAAACCTAAGCCGGGCAAAAACAAATCCGCACATTGTAGCTGTTATAACGCCGAAAGTAACCGATGGAATAATAATCAGCGCTGTATTGCCTAAATACCGCCAATACGGGAAACGGGACATCAACCCGGAGTAATTTGAAAAACGCCAATTAGGAGGGAAAAACCATGGCGGTGCTGTAAAAAGCTCATCATTTGACATAAGGCTTGATCTTATAATCCACCAGATTGGTATCAGAACCATAAACGTAATAATACAAAGAAAAGTAAAAGAAAACCCGTCAAATATTTTATCATTTCTTATGCGGTTTATGGCGCTCATTTCTTTTCTCCCTGATAAAAAATCCACGACTTTGAAGAATAAAAAAGCAGGCCTGTAAAAACCGCGATAATAATAAAAAGCAGGAATGATACAGCGCTTGCCAAACCCAAATTACCTCTTCTAAAAGCATAATCATACATTAAAAAAGTGATGAACCTTGATGAATTGCCGGGAGTTCCTTGAGTTAACGCCAGAGCGGGAGTTACAACCTGCAAATTAAAAATAACTGACATCAGCAAATTATAAAAAATAATAGGGCTCATACACGGAACAGTTATATGCCGGAAACGCTGCCAGATATTCGCTCCGTCAATTTGTGCGGCCTCGTGATAAACTGCAGGAACATTCTGCAGTCCCGCAAGAAAAATAACAATCATGTTTCCGCAAAGCCAGACCGCAACCAAAGCAAGAGAAGGCACAACCCATGATGAATGTGAAAGAAAAAGCACATTATTGATGCCAAGTAAACTTAATATATAATTAAACAAACCAAAATTATCAGTGCGGTAAAGCCAATCCCAGCCTAAATAAACAGCTACAGCAGGCAGCATATAAGGCAGAAAAAAAATTGCGCGAAATAAACCTCTTGCGGGAATTTTACGGTTTAACAACATTGCAACAACAAGAGAATAAATCATGCTTCCGGCGACAGCCAGAATTGTAAAATATACAGTAGCTTTTATTGAATCAATAAAAAACGGATCAATTGTAAAAAGTTGAATATAATTTGATAATCCTGAAAAGGAAGGCATGCCGCCTGCTCTCATATTAAAGAAACTTAAAGTAAACACTGCCAAAAGAGGACCATAAGTAAGAAAAGTTAATCCAACAAATGCAGGTATCAGTAAGATATACGCGGCGCGTTTTTCACCGGCTTTATATTTAAGAATTTTTTGTTTCATAATTAACCTTCAAAATAGAGCCTGTTCAGAAATTACGTCAATTCCGGAACAGGCTGATTACAAAAACATAAAAAATTTTTTATACAAAAGATATTCAAAAACATCATATCACATTTTAACGGTTTCTGAATAACTCTATTAAAAACTAAGAAACTCCGGCAATAATGCTTCCAGTATTATTGACCTGTCGTATGAGCTCTTCTTAGAGCGGTAATGTTGGAAGTAATTGCCTGCTGGGCGGTTGTCTGGCCGGTCCATACCGGGCCCAGAATTGACTGAAGCAGAGCGATAAACGCATCTTGATTACCGGTGTAATAGTTTGCTACAGGCCGTGAATAGTTTAATGAGGTTTGAATTACAGCGCTGTTAAACACATCAAACGGCGGATAGGCAGGACTGCGCGCCCATCTGTTAAGTAAAGCGGTATCGGTAAACCAGTTCTGAAATGCCGGCATCCAAATGCCGTCTTCAATTAAGCCAAAATTATTATCCGGGCTTGAATACCATCTAATAAATTCCATAGCTTCCGCCGGATGCTTTGACTGGCTGAACAATACTACAGGGCCGCCTGTGTGCATGGTAAGTTTTGTACCCATGTTTGGAAGAACACTCACGCCGTAATTAAGCCTTCCCGCGTCTCTTGGTTCTCTGAGAGCAGTGCCGATATTCCATGTGCCGTTAGTTGTCATTGCGACATTGCCGGCAAGAAGCGATCGCTGAACGCCGTCATCTGTAAGACCGGGGCTGAAAGGAGCGACATTGTGCACTAAATGAAGATCGGCAATTCTCTGGATTGCTTCGATTGATTCCGGTTTATCGATCCATACTTCCCTGCCGTCCGGGCTCACAAAACCGCCGCCGTTGCTTATGCACCAGACTTCAAGCTGCCATGTCAGGTTTTCGATCATAACGCCGTATTGCACGATATTATTACGGTCAAAACCGGATTGTCCCGGATTTCTGCCCTGATTATCAAGAGTGAGTTTTCTGGCGTTATCTAAAAATTGATCCCAGCTCCATGAATCTTCCATACGTGCCGGAGCGGTTACACCGGCTCTTCTAAACATGTCCTGGTTGTAATACATAACAAGCATTACATTCGCTACTGAGTAACCAACGGTTCTGCCTCCGGAATTTTTAAAAGCAAGAGTAGAAAGCGGAGTCTGGCGGCCGTCGTACATGCGGCCGATATCCATCAAAAGCCCTCTGTCAGCAAAAGGAACTACAGCGGATTCCATCATCATTCCAACATCAGGCAGCTGACCTGCGGCCGCCCGGATATTTAATGTTTCAAGATACGCTTCCCATGGAATTGCCTGAGCTGTTACATGAATCCTGTCCTGCGAATTATTAAAAACATCCAAAGCCCTCTGAGTTGATACTTCTTCTGCCGCTACTCCCCAAAATGAAAAGGTTAACTGCACCTTATCACTCCGGGCCGCTTGACCGCTGGCAAATACCATGCTGCTGACTAATAGTAAGATCAAACCGGTAATTACGATTTTTTTCATACACATTCCTCCATAAAAATAAAATTTTTACCTAAACGTTTAGGTAAAACGATTAAATATATGTTAACCTTACATTATTAACTTGTCAACAAAAAAATATTTCAATAATAAGAAAAATTCCATTACATATGTAAAACATTAAGCTAATATAAATTATGAGTTCTTTTCAAAACCCTGTTAATTTCGAAAAAGCCTCCAATTAATCAAAAAAAACACATTGGTTTACAAGTTAACGAAAAATGGACTAAACTAAAAAGTAGTTCAAATGGTAACGATTAAAGAAATTGCACGATTAACCGGCGTTTCTACAGCGACTGTTTCAAATGTTTTAAACGGTAAAAGCGGCGCTGCCGGCGAAGTAAAAACAAAAGAGATAATTGATCTCGCTCAAAAACTGCGTTATATGCCCAACGCTCTTGCGAAAAATCTTCAGAAGAAAAAAACAAACACCATAGGAATAATCACCGAGGATTTAACCGTATTCAACGCGCCAGAAATTGTTGACGGCATTGACGTCTACTGCGAAGAAAACGGCTATGAAATTATTTTAGGCAATATGAGATTATATAAACGCTACAGCAATGATTTTACAGATACGCCTACGCATCATGAATTAACAGATAGCATGATTAGAAGCATGATTGCTAAACAAGTTGAGGGAATTATATATGTCGGATATCATTGCCGGGAAATTAATTACATCCCGCTGCAGGTACAAATCCCGTTTGTCTACGCATATTGTTATCCCAGCAAAGATGTCTTTCAGTCTGTAATTTACAATGATGAAAAAGCGGCGAATGATGTTACAGAAATTTTAATTTCGAAAGGACACAAAAACATAGGCGTGATTTGCGGACCTGTTACAAGCTATCATACAATAGCGCGGCTTAAGGGCTTTAATTCAGCAATGACAAAACACGGTATAAAAGTAAAAAAAGACATAATTATGTACGGCGACTGGGATCGAATTTCAGGATACCGTTTAGCCGCCCGGCTGCTGACAAAAAATGTATCTGCTATTTTTTCGTTTAATGATATGATGGCATGCGGCGTCTATGAGCAGGCTGCCGAACTTGGCTTAAAAATCGGCAGGGATATATCGCTGTTTGGTTTTGATAACCGCAGCATAAGTCAAGGTTATGTACCTGCTCTCTCAACCGTACAGCCGCCATTAAATGAAATCGGCAAGAGGTGCGCAGAATTAATATTAAATCAGCTTAAAGAAAACAAAAAAAACACAGATCGAATATCGCTGCCCTGTACAATACTTGAACGTCATTCTGTCTGTGAAATAAAAAGAAAGGAGAAATCATGAAAGAGAAATCAGGAAATTTTTTATCGGACATCCACAATACTAATTATGAAAGCGAATATCTGGAAACAAAACTGGAAGCTTTCTCACTTATTAATATCTCAGGCAGAGAGACAGAATCATTAAACGGTAAATGGAATTTCGCCGAAGACCTTTATGACACCTGCCGCAGAGCAAAGTGGTTCAAAGAAACGCGTTACAATAGTACCGGCGGGGAAATGCCGCTCGATTACGACTGGGAAAGCTGGGAACTTTTAAAAGTTCCGGCTGTTTGGAATCTGGAAAAAAAAGAACTGCATTATTTTGAAGGCTCAGGCGTTTACACAAGAACATTTCGATACTTTCCAAAAACAAAGGGAGAGAGACTGCTGCTGCGTTTTGAAGGCGCGGCTTACAGAACATCAATCTTTTTAAACGGAAAATTTATCGGCGCTCATGACGGGGCGTCAACTCCGTTTAATGTTGATATCAGCGATACAGCGGAAAAAGACAACCGCATTATTGCGGTAGTTGACGCAAGACGGTCATCGGATCGTATCCCGATGGAAAACACTGACTGGTTCAACTACGGAGGAATTTACAGAGACGTTTTTCTTGTACGCCTTCCGCAGGTTTATATTAAAGACTGGTTTATAAGGCTTTGCCCGGACGGAACATATTCGGCTATTCAGGCTGATATAGAAATAGCGGGCTTAGAAAAATCAGATGCAAACGGAAAAGCGCTGCTTGAAATTAGCGAACTCGGAATAAAACAGGAAATCGAAATAAAAGACGGAAAAGGATCTATAAAAATTTCCGCAAAGCCTGAACTTTGGAACCCAGGAAATCCTAAACTCTACGATGTATCAATATCGTTTAAAACAGACGCAATAAAAGACAAAATAGGTTTTAGAGAAATTAAAACAAAGGGACAGGAAATTTATCTTAACGGGAAAAAAATATTTTTAAGCGGCGTCTGTGTTCATGAAGATCATTTTGCATTGGGAAAAACAACAAACGAGGAAATAATCAGAAAGACAATCTGTGACTTAAAAGAAATGAATGGAAATTATTTCCGCCTTGCGCATTATCCTCATGACGCGCGCTTTGCGAAAATTGCGGACGAAGAAGGCGTGCTGCTCTGGGAAGAAGTTCCGGTTTACTGGGCAATTGCTTTTGACAATGCGGATACCTATAAGGACGCTGAGAATCAGCTGAGCGAACTTATTCTGCGCGATCGAAACCGCGCGAGCGTAATCATCTGGTCTGTCGGAAATGAAAACGCTGACAGCGATTTAAGGCTTAAGTTCATGTCAAAGCTCGCGATAAAAGCAAAGGCGCTTGATGATTCGCGACTTGTATCGGCGGCATGTTTAATCAACCATGAAAAATTAATGATCGAAGACAGGTTATCGGAGTTTCTTGATGTTATCGGCATCAATGAATATTACGGCTGGTACGATCCTGATTTTGAAAAGCTTCCAAAAATAATAAACAACTCAAACCCTGAAAAGCCTGTTCTTATTTGCGAGTTCGGCGGTGACGCGCGTCTAGGACAAAGAGGAACAGTTGACGATCTCTGGACTGAAGATAAACAAAAACATATCTACGAACAACAGGTTGAGGTTTTTAAAAAATGTCCGTATATCGCAGGCACCACTCCGTGGATACTCTACGACTTTCGCTGTCCGCGGCGGCTCAACCGTTATCAGGAACGTTTTAACCGTAAGGGATTAATTGACGCAGATCGAAAAACAAGAAAGCCGGCTTTTTATGTTATGAAAAATTTTTACGCGGAAAAAAATTAAACTGCGATATACAAAAAAATATAATTCTCTTGTAAAAATTAAAGCCGTATAAAAAGTAATTGACGCTGTATGCGCTCACTTCTGCCCGTAGTATGCGCCGGTTCCGTGTTTACGATCCCAGTGTTTTTTTATTATGTGTTCAGGCAAAGGCTTTGCATTAGGATCGAGAGATAAAGTCAGCTGAGCCATTTTGCAAATTTCTTCAAGAACGGCGCTGTTATAAACAGACTGAGCGGCACTAGAACCCCATGTAAACGGACCGTGTCCGGCGACAAGAACCATGTTAATATGCGAGGGATTTAATTTTTTATTTTTAAAAGTTTTAACAATTAAATTCCCTGTTTCCAGTTCGTAATTATTTTTTACGGCTTCCGCGCTCATAAATTCAGTACAAGGGACGCTTTCTGTCCCATGATCTGCATGAGTGGTTCCAAAAACAGGAACGCTCATTTTTGCCTGCGCGAATGCGACAGCGTAAGCTGAATGTGTATGAGTGATGCCGCGTATATCATAATTCGCCATTGAAGAAAATTCGCGGTATAAAACAATATGAGTCTTTGTATCCGAAGACGGCCGCAGGCTGCCTTCTACAATGTTTCCGTCAAGATCGAGCAGCATCATCGAATTAGGAGATAATTTATCATAATCAACGCCGGAAGGCTTTATAGCGAATATTCCCTTGTCAGGATCAAACGCCGATGAGTTACCCCATGTATAGATTGCAAGATTGCGGCGCTGTATTTCCATGTTCGCTTCATAAGCTTCATCGCGCAGTGTTTTATAAGCACTCATAAATATTCCCTGCTATTTCCAGCAAGCGTCATTCCACCTAAGCTCGTCACGCAGTCTGTTCACATTTGTGTTTTTATCGATCAGAACAAATTCGATGCCGCACATTTCCGCCCAGTCGCGGAAATATTCCGCGGTAATAGCTGTGCAGTAAACCGAGTGATGAGTTCCGCCGCATAATATCCACGCTTCGGCGGAATCGTAAATGTTAGGATAAGGTTTCCAAAGCGCGCGCGCGACAGGGAGCTTCGGCATTTGGTTATCAATTTTTATTGTTTCAACTTCGTTGACGATCATTCTGAACCGGTTTCCAAGATCGATTAATGTCGCGAGTACCGCGCTTCCCGGAGCGGCATTAAAAACCATGCGCGCAGGATCTGCCTTTCCGCCGATTCCAAGCGGATGAACTTCGATCCGCGGTTTACCTTCGGCGATTGAAGGACAGACTTCGAGCATGTGGGCGCCGAGAGCCGCTTCTTTTCCCGGCTCAAAGTGATAAGTGTAATCTTCCATAAAGGAGACGCCTCCTTTAAGACCGGACGCCATTACTTTCGCGGCATGCGTAAGCATTGACTGTTTCCAATCGCCTTCCGCGCCGAAACCATAACCCTGCTCCATGAGCCGCTGCGCCGCAAGACCCGGAAGCTGCGGCAGTCCGTGAAGATCCTGAAAAGTTGTGGTAAAAGCTCCGGCGTTTTCTGTTTCGAGCATTTCTTTTAAAGCGATTTCAATTTTTACCTGTTCAATCATCGCGTTTCTAGCTTTGCCTGCCTGCTTTAAATCTTCGGCAAGTTCGTATAAAACGGCGTATTCCCCTGCAAGTTTTTCAGCCTGCGCGTCATTCACTTTCACGTAACGAGCGGCAAGATCCCCGATGCCCCATGTGTTTATCTGCCATCCCAGTTTAACCTGAGCTTCGACCTTATCGCCTTCTGTTACAGCAACTTCGCGCATGTTATCGCCAAGACGCAAAACCACTTTATCCATGCCGTCAGCTCTGGCGCCTGCCGCGCGCATCCACACTCCGATTCTGCGGCGAAGCTCCGGGTCCTGCCAAAAACCCGCGACAACTTTTCTGGAGAGGCGCATTCTTGCGTGAATATGTCCGTGTTCTCTGTCTCCGTGCGCGGATTGATTAAGATTCATAAAGTCCATATCGATTGTTGACCATGGGATGTCGCGGTTGTACTGAGTATGAAGATGCAGAAGCGGTTTACGGTTAACTGACAATCCCTGTATCCACATTTTTGACGGAGAGAATGTGTGCATCCATGTGATAATGCCGGTACACGCGGCGCATGAAGCGGCTTCTTCAAAAAGGCGGCGAATCCCGGCGGGCGTTACAGCTGTCGGCTTAAGCACAACGTTTCCAGCGATATGCGGATCTTTGTTAAACTCATCCGTCATAACACGGGCGTGCTGCGCAACCTGTTTCAGCGTTTCATCTCCGTACAGATCCTGACTTCCTGCAATAAACCAGAATTCATTTTTCTTTAAATCCATTTTATTACTCCTTAAAATTTTCTATTGCGGATTTTTCTATTTTTAATCCGGCGGAATATCTTTTTATGAATAAATTAAAACTTTTTACGTCCTCAGGATGAGGATTAATTTTTAAGCTTTCGAAATTTTTAAAAACATTTTCATTAAGGAACTGCTCTAAAGTCTCACAACAGCCCGGTGCGCTTCCATTGGAAACAGCGCAGCATGAAGCGGCGTTTTTATTTCCGTTTTTTTTGAAATACAGGAACGCGGCTAAAAGCGCGATGCCCCATGCTCCTCCTTCTCCTGCGGATCCTTCCACTACGGAGACAGGCGTGTTAAAAGCGGCTGCCATAAAACGCTGTCCTACTTCTTTTGTTTTGAAAAACCCGCCGTGGCCGAGAAGGCTGTCAATTTTTACCTTTTCTTTTTCAAGAATATCAATTCCAAGTTTTAAAGTTCCAAGCGCGGAAAAAATAATTGTCCGCATAAAGTTGGCCAGTGTAAAGCCGCTGTCAGGTAATCTCGTAAAAAGCGGACGGCCTTCATCAACTCCCGCGAGCGGTTCGCCTGAAAAGAAATTGTAAGCAAGAAGTTTTCCGCAATCGCTGTCCGCTTCCAGCGATTTAAAATAAAGCGCGTCATAAAAAGCAGGCTTGCTCATTTTGGCAGCGCCCGCTTCGGCAGGATGCGATAAATCCGCGATTTCTCTAAAGAGCCGTATCCACGCGTCAATATCGGAAGTACAGTTGTTGCCGTGAACCATCGCGACAGCTTTACCGGAAGGAGTCGCCACAATATCAATCTCGGGGTAAACTCTGGAAAGATTTTTCTCCATTACAATCATCGCGAAAATCGACGTGCCCGCCGAAACATTTCCTGTCCGTTCCGTAACGGCATTAGTAGCGACCATGCCTGTCCCAGCGTCGCCTTCAGGCGGGCAGAGAGGAATGCCTGCTTTTAATGTTCCGCCAGGATCGAGGAATAAGGCACCTTCTTCCGTCAAGCTGCCGGCATCATCGCCCGCGTTTAAAACTTTGGGATGAATGTCCCGAATCTTCCGGTTAAATTTATATCCGGCGGCAATGTTATCGAATTTATCAAGCATTGCGGAATCAAAATCAAGAGTTCCGCTGTCAACAGGAAACATTCCCGAAGCGTCTCCTATGCCGATAACTTTAAGCCCGGTCAGCTTCCAGTGAACATAACCTGCAAGAGTTGTAATAAAATTTATTTCCTTTACATGATCTTCACCGTTCAGCACAGCCTGATAAAGATGAGCTATGCTCCAGCGAAGCGGAATATTAAATTGAAGTTTCTCTGTCAGCTCCGCGGCAGCTCTTTCTGTTGTGGTATTCCGCCATGTCCTGAACTGAGCAAGCTGTTTGTTGTCTTTGTCAAACACAAGATAACCGTGCATCATCGCGGAGATTCCAATCGCGCCGGCTGTTGTAAGAGCGATGCCGTAGCGTTCTTTTACATCAGCCGTGAGATTTTTAAAACTGGCTTGAATTCCGGCTGAGACATCATCCAATCGATAAGTCCATAAGCCGTCTTCAAGACGGTTCTCCCAATCGTGGCTGCCGGAAGCCAGAGGTTTGTGATTAATTAAATCGATCAACACAGCTTTAATGCGGGTAGATCCTAACTCAATGCCAAGCGCGGTTTTTCCTTCGATTATTATTTGACTGCTTTCTGCAGCTTGATTATTTTTTTCCAAACTCATAAATATTCCTTATTAATTATTTTTAACAAGTATCATTACTCCGGCGGCAGGAAGCAGAAAATTTTCATTTGCCGAAAAAACTTTATCTGTAATTAGATCGCTTGAAGCATCGGGAATGATAATCATTGTATCCGTTTTATTATGATTCATCACAAATGTAAAAACCCTGCCGTCTTTAACGCGCTGTGTAGCTTCGATTCCTTCGATAGACGCGAACACTGGTTTGAGATTAAATTCACCGGCAATATATTTTGTAAAACGATCCAGAAGAGCCTGCTCCGGTCTTGCTCCGAAATACCAAACCTGCCCCTTGCCGAAAATATTTTTACAAAGCGCGGGAACGCCGGCGTAAAAATCGCTTTCATAAACAGCGATTACTTCCGCGCCCTCGGGATGAATAATATCGCAGAGCAATTCCGCCTTCCATGTTCCTTTAAGCGCGCCTTCTTTTATTACAAAACCATTTGCGTGATTGGGAAGCAGCGCATCGGTTTCCTCGACCCAGATGCCGCATAATTCTCTAAGCTCGCCGGGATATCCGTCCTGAGTAACAAGGTCGCGGTCATCTGTAATACCGGAGAAGTAGGTTGTTATTAATACGCCGCCGTTTCTAACAAAAGTTTTTAATTTTTCCGCAAGCCCGGGTTTAACCATGTAAAGCACAGGAGCGAAAAGTATTTTATAATTTTCTAAAGGAGAGTCAGCTCCGATAATATCAGCAGAATAATTTTGCTTTGCAAGAGCATCGTAATAACGATAGACTTCTTCGGGATAATTCATATCTTTGGTAGGACCTGCCGATAACGACGACGCCCACCAGTTATCCCAGTCATATAAAACCGCGGCTTGCGAATTTAAACGGCTGCCGGTAAAAACATCGCCGAGTTTTTTTAGTTCCGCGCCAAGAGACGCAACCTCGCGGAACACTCGCGTGTTTTCATGACCGCAGTGATCTATTACCGCTCCGTGAAATTTTTCGCAGCATCCGCGGGAACGCCGCATCTGAAAAAACATAACTGTGTCAGAACCGTGAGCCAGCGCCTGATAACTCCACAGCCGCATGATACCTGGTCTCTTAAGTGAATTATACGGCTGCCAGTTAGTTACGCTCGGCGTTTGTTCCATGAGCGAGAAGGGAGCACCGCCTCCGCAGCCGCGCATAAGAGCATGGCTCATCGCGGTACGGGTGTAAGGACAGTCAGGCCACGGGTAATTATCCCACGAAATAAAATCGAGATGCTTCCCCCATTTTAAATAATCAAGATCCCAGAATGTTCCCATAAAATTTGTGGTTACAGGAATGTTAGGGGTCACTTCATTAAGAACATTCGCTTCAGCGAGATAACAATCCAAAAGAGAATCGGAATAAAAACGCCTGTAATCAATCGATTGAATTTGGCAGGAACCTGATACGCGATTCTGATACCCCCACTCGCCGCCAAGATAACTTGGAACAACAATATCAGCCCAGCTGTGATAGGTGTGCCCCCAGAAAGATGTATTCCATGCTTCGTTCAGTGCGGCAAGCGTTGTATATTTTTTTTCCAGCCAGACGAGAAACGCTTCCCGGCAATTGTCGCAGTAACAATAGCCGCCGTATTCGTTTGACACATGCCATGCGATTAAATTATCAAGCTTTCCGTAACGCTCCGCAAGTTTACGCGCCAGATCGCTTGAATACATCCGGTAAATGCCGCTGTTCGGGCAGGAGTTCTGCCTGTCGCCGAACTTTCTTTTTGAGCCGTCAGTGTTTACGCGCAGAATTTCCGGATACTTGCGCGCCATCCATGCAGGATGAGTCGCCGTGCCTGTCGCAAGGCATATCTTAATATCCGCGGCGCTTATTGTTTCGATTATTTCATCAAGAACAGAAAAATTATATTCGATTTCCGACGGCTGAAGGGCAGCCCAGCTGAAAACATTAATTGTTAAAACATCAATACCCGCCAGAGCGAAAAGGCGCATGTCTTCTTTCCATATTTCTTTCGGCCATTGCTCCGGATTATAATCGCCGCCGTATAAAACCTTCTTAACATTTCCTGCCAGTTTCATAAAACTTCCTTTCGTGTCAGACACCGCGAAATAAACCGTGAATGATAAAAACAGATTAAAACATTTTACTACAGTTCTATATTATTGCAAATTTAATATTGATATTTTTCCCGGCTCTGTTTCCGCGCTGTACCGCCTGCCTTTCCATGTACAGGCCGCGGTTCTTTTATCATTGCTGTTATTGGCAAACACAATCTTTCCGGCTTTTTCAAAAACAGCGCATTCTGTGTAAAGATCATCCGTTAATCCTTCTGCGGAAAAAACGCCGGATGTTGAATATATTAATAAGTTTTGCAGGAATTTTGTCATCGGCTGATTGACTGAGTAACCGGAAAGATATACACCTTTCCCTTTTCCAAAATTATTAATGGTTAATGCGGGAATGTTTCTTTTAGCATGAAGCACCTTCGCTTTACCGTCTGTTAAAAAAACGCCGTCGCGAGCAGGAATTCCTGATCCTGCGAAAGATAAAACCTCATGAGGAATAAGTCCTTCTATGCTATTGAGATCAAAAGACCATCTTCCATGACAGGCGCGTTCACCCTTATCAATATCAATGCCAAGCACATGTGCCATGCGGAGGAAAGTATTAAACCCATTGCCGCTTCCGGAAACAGGACAGGCGGAAGGCTCTCCTATTCCGAGGAAAACGCCTCCATTATAAACCCACTTAGTAAGAGTTTCCATTACATCGCTGTCGTCCCATAATCTGCCGCCGCTCCATGCATCGCCTGCAATGCCGGCGGAAATGATCACGTCGATATCGGCAAGCACATTAGCGGCTGAAGAACCGCGCGCGGCATTTACATCATCAAACGAAATAAATTTTACATCAAAAGGAAGACCGGAAAGACTTTCAAGAACATGAATTAGAATATGCCTGTCGGTCTCATGAAAGTGACCGGATAGTGTCCACGACCTGAGCGCGCCCCATGCGTGCAATACCGCGATCCTCGGTTTTAAGACGCTTGGCGAACCGCTGTCATGCAAAGCGCTGATTTGCCGGAACTCAGAAAGTATGTCATCCATTGCGCTAAGAAAATCCGGAAAATCTTTTACAAGATGAAGATATCCGCCAAGCCCGCATCTTTCTATCTTCTGGCGGAGAAGAGCGCGGCGTGTGCTGATCCAATATGCGCGCGCATCGTCTCCGGGACAGCCTCCATGTGAAAAAGTCGGAGCGCCTCCAAGACCGACAGGAAATAAATACGGATGAAAGCGTATCTCATGAACTTTTGCCGGTACATTCGCGCATAGCCTGACTTCATAGCCGGAAAACACACACTTAATGATTCCGTCAAATCCGAATTTTTCAAAATTACCGTTGTACGGCTCCATGCCGACCCAGCAGTCGTCGTAAAATACATACGCTTTTTTACCGGCTGCATGCACGATACCGATAAGTTCCCGTGACGCTTCAAGAACAAAACGAGAAACAAATTTCATCCAATCGATTTTTTTCTTCGATGGAACGCAGTGTGTAGAATTGTATTTTCCCTGCCGCACAAAATCCTCGGCGGTTAACGCGTATCCGTATTCTTTTTCAAAATCATCTAGTGCGTCAGAGCTTACGGAAAAATCATAACTTGCCCAGTCCGCAAACAAATGTCTGTTCCTGAAGTGCGATCCCCAAATCCAGACAAAGTTATAGAAAAGAGAAGTGAATCTTACGACAGTTGTTTCAGGACGATCATCGCACCATTTTTTCAAATATTGTTTTAAATATTCCCGCGCCTTCGGAATGTACGGATTTAACTGCATCAGGTGTTCTTTGTCCCAGTTGTTTGTCACATGATTGTACATTGAGATTTCTTCCCACACGCGCCACGCTAAAAAGCTGACTGTGTATTGACGCCATGCGGCCGCCTTAACAATAACGGCGCCTTTCACAGCGTCGTACTTCCATTTATCCCGCGCGACAGGAGTATCATCTGTTCTGTCATAGACCTGCCAATATTTTACAGCTTCGGGTGCATCGTTAATCTCAAATTGATCCGCGAAAAAATCTTCCATCAAAAAAAATGTTAATTCTGCGTCAGCCCCTGATCCTTCGCAAACAGCCGTTTTCGGCGGCGTACACAAAAAAGTCTGCTGGCGCGCGTAAAGATTTTTTTTAATCCAGTCATTATGTTCCCGTATCACGCATATAGTCGAATAAATGCCGTACCCGGCGTCAAGAATTTCTTTTGATAACGTTGTACCGTCGCTGTCGCGGATAATGTCCGCTCCCCAGCGCTGCGCAAGTTCCAAAGTAAGCGCTTCGTATCCTGCTTCGCCCGGAAGAGTGAAATTACCTTTTAGAGATTTACCGGAACAATTATTTTTTTCGTCCATGGTGATCCTTATGAGAGTTTTTTTATTATCTTTCTTGCTAATAATTCTTTTATTTCACGGTGCCGCGGAACAGCTTAGGAAATACCGGTTTCTATATTTTTATACCAATCGTGGTTACTGCCATGTCTAATAAAAACAGCACCGTTTTTTTCAATAATTTTTAATAAATCCAGACGCTTCATACAGCGATTGCAAGTATTCCAGTCTGTTCAGGAACAGCGGAATGAATATCATCAAACTGTATAATATCGTTGTAGAGCGAACCTAACATTTCTTCCAGTTCCTGAATACTGTCTCCCTGTGTCCAGTAATCGGGATATTGATTTAAATAACCAATATAACCGCCTTCTTTTGCTTTCCAATAGGTATATGATAAATTCATTTTTTCCTCTTTTTTAATGCTATATTAATATTTAGATATTTTCAACCAAAGAGATATAATATATATATCAATAGACATCAGTCTTTATTAATAATAAACTAAAATCATGAACAGAATAAAGCTCCAGTTTGATAAAGAAAAAGTAAAAAATTTGATGGACGCTGTCGCGGAAAAAACGCTGCGAATCGATTTAACATGGGATTGGCCGTGCGGGGTAGGTTTTTACGGGATCACACGCGCGGCGGAAGCGCTGGGAAATGAAAATTATACAGAGAAACTTTCAGCGTGGGTTGACGAGTATATGACGCTCGGGCTTCCCGATATGACAGTTAATACATCATCTATGGGACATACGCTTTTGTATTTATACCAAAAGACAGGCCGTCAGAAATATCTTGAACCGTTACGGGAAACTTTAAACTGGCTGCAGACAAAAGCCGCGCGTTTTGGGAACAATGTGCTTCAGCATGTTGTCTCTTCAAAAAATGATTTTCCCGAGCAGGCGTGGGCTGACACTTTGTTCATGGCGGCGTACCTTATGCTGCGAAGCGGCATAGAGTTCGGCGATCAGGCGCTTATTGATGACGCGATGAATCAATATTACTGGCACATTAAATATCTTCAGAATCCGTCTACGGGAATGTGGTATCACGGGTATGACAATATCGCCGGAAATCATATGTCCGGTTTTTACTGGGCGCGAGCGAACGCGTGGGCGGCGTACACAATAAGCGCTGCGATGAAGATACTGCCAAAACCGTATCTGTATCCTGTATGGGCAGGAATGGTTGCTTCGCTTCGCGATCAGTTAAGCTCAATAAAACTTTTACAGACAGACGAAGGTTTATGGCGCACAATTTTAGACGACGAAGAATCTTACGGCGAAGTTTCGGCGACAGCCGGCCTTGCCGCGGCAATGCTAAACAATGATAACCCTCTGCATACAAAATACGCGCAGAAAGCTTTCGACGGAGTATTGAATAACATAACAGAAGACGGACGCGTGTTAAATGTATCTGGCGGAACGGCTGTAATGAATGACCGCGAAGGTTACCGGAATATTCCAAAAGAATGGGTACAGGGCTGGGGGCAGGGACTTGCTCTTGCGCTTATGTCAATTGCGATTAAATCCGAAACAAATACTTACACCGTATAAAAAACCCGTCCAATCAAATGACCGGACGGGTTATAGACAATTTAAATTCTAAATCTTAATTGCCCCAGAGCCTTACTTTGTCTTTTACAAGCTGTGTCATAACAGCGTGTGCTTCCTCAACACCCATGCGGCGCAGGCTGGCGAGCATAGCGTCATAAGCGGCGTCTACGTTCGCGGGAGGTCCTAAAACGATATTGGATAACGCTGTTTTAACATAGTCGTCAGCCTGCGAAATTATCGATTCCAGTTCCGGAGGCAGTGCATACTGCCATGCCTGTCCATGCCGCGTAACGCCAAGCGATTCTGATGACGGGAAAAGATCTGTCCACATTGTCGCCCCGTAGGCCGCCAGTGTTTCTCTTTCTACCGCGTGATAATTTTCCTTGAGTGTCTCAGGCGAATCCCTAGTAATGTAGTTGCCTGTTGAGTCAATGTAGCCTCTGCCGTACATCGGGAATGGATGCGCGTATCTGCCGACGCCTGTTCTTCTGTCCCAGTTCGGATCAGATAACGAAGCTTGTCTTTCGGATTCGATCATTACGCGTTTTCCGTTAACAACATTGTAAGTTACGCCTTCGAGCCCCCAGTTAATAAGTATCTGGGCTTCTTCTGACGCCATCCAGTCAAGGAATTCCATCGCTCTCTCAGGATCTTTACACGCTGTAGTAATCGCTATTCCGTAACCGCCTGAAAAACCGGAGTCCATTAAAGAAGCGACTCTGACATTTTGATCAAGACCGATAGGAAGGTAGGCGTAAGTTCTATCGAGGCGGCCTTCGCCGATGAGAGACAATCTGGATTCACCGTAACCCCAGTCAGGATACGCGATGCCAAGCACTCTTCCCGAAGCGATTTTCGCTCTCCAGACATCTTCTGTCTGCGTGAATGATTCAGGATCAAGGATTCCTTCCGCATTCATACGGCTGAGCCATCTGTAATATTCTCTTGCCTGAGGATGGAAGAATTTATAGTAAGCTTCCAGAGTTACAGGATCAACAAGCCACTGTCCGTCATCGGGATAACCGAGGAGGAAGCAGGAAGGATTTGAAAGATCAATATACCACTGCCATGTGTCAATTAAAAGCGAGAAACCGATTGTTCTCTGTCCGTTAATGGTCGGGTTTCTCTGCAAATAAGTTCTGAGCGCATTTTCATAATCAGTTAATGTCTGCAATTTTGGATAACCAAGTTCGCGGAGAACAGCATGCTGAATCTGCATGGTTCCGTCAGTTGACCATACGCCGTTATGCACAGCGTAAGTTCCTACATTGTAAATATAAGGATCTTCCGTGGTATTGCGGAGCCTTCCAAGCAGGTTCCCGTAAAGTTTCTTAATATTCTGTCCTCTTCTTTCGATCAGATCATCAAGCCGAAGTACCATCCCCGCTTCGATGAGCATATTAAGATTTCCTTTTGCGAAAATTAAATCCGGAAGTTCTCCTGACGCTATCATGAGGCCGATTACCTCATTATAGTTTCCGCCGACCGGACGATCTGTTACAAGTGTAACGCCGGTTCGCCTTGTAATTTCCCTTGCGACAGGATCATTAAAAGGCATATCCTCCACTGCGTCTGCGTTAAAGAATGTGAATGTAATAGGACTCCCTGTTCCTGCGGTTGTAGCGCCCGACGCGCCGCTTCCTCTGTTACATCCAGCTAAAACGAACAATGACATGACTATTGCCATGACTGCCCAAAATACCGTAAGTTTTTTCATCTTACATCTCCTTAAATTATATATTCCTTTAAAAACTTTAAAGGTTAATTACTCTTTTACCGCCCCAAGCGTAATACCGGAAACAAAATATTTTTGCAGGAACGGATAAATAAGCAAAATAGGAACAGTCGCAATAACTGTAATAGCCATCTTTATAGCTTCCGGACTTCGCCTGGCCGTGCGGAGCTGCTGGGAATGGACATCCGCCGCGCTTCCTACAGCCTGAGCGCTGTCTAAAACTTTTATCAGCTCATATTGAAGAGTCGTCAGCTGATCGTTGCTGCGCGTATATATGTAAGTATCAAACCAGCTGTTCCACTGACCGACGGCGATAAACAGCGCAATCGTCGCGAGAACAGGTTTACAAAGAGGTAGAATAATTTTGAAAAATATTGAGATATCATTCGCTCCGTCAATTTTTGCGGATTCCTGCAATGAATAAGGAATTGTATCCATGAACGCGCGGATAACAATAACATTAAAAGCGTTAACCAGCCAGGGCAGAATATAAACCCAAAAATTATTTATAAGACCAAGATTTCTGATTAATAGAAAATCAGGAATAATGCCTCCTGAGACATACATTGTTATTACAAGAAAAATAGTAAAGCTTTTACGGAAAATAAAATCCTTGCGGCTGAGAACAAAGGCAAACATGGCGCAGCATAACACGCCGCTTACAGCTCCAATCACAGTTCTAAGCACAGAATTCCGGAAGGCTATAGGCAGATTACTCCCTGCTTCGAAAAGGCCGATATAATTTTGCAATGTGGGTTCACGGGGAAATATGTGTATCCCGCCTTTTACAGTATCAAGCGGATCGTTAAATGATTTAGCGGTTACATTTAAAAAAGGATAGAGCGTAATAACAATCACAATAATCATAAAAATTAGAATTAATACATCTATATAATTCTTTTTATATATTGTCGCCACTTTCCCTCCATTTAAAAAAGTCTTCCTGTACCGGTTCTTCTTGCAAGATAATTAGCAAGGAAAAGCAGGATTATACTGACTACCGATTTAAATATTCCTATGGCAGTGCCGAAAGAATATCTGAACATGGTAAGTCCGTATCTGTAGGCAAAATAATCCAGCGTGAGAGCTTTTGGAAAAGTAACCGCGTTCTGAAGCATGAATTGTCTCTCAAATCCGATGTTAATGATATTTCCGATACTGAGGATAAGAAGTATTACAATGGTGCCCTGTATTCCGGGCAGAGTAACATACCATATTTTCTGAAACCGGTTAACGCCGTCAATTTCAGCCGCTTCATAAATCTGTGAATCAATTCCTGCCATCGCGGCGATATAAATAATCGCGTTCCAGCCCATTTCTTTCCATATATCAGCAAGTACGACAATCCACCAGAAATATTCCTGCTTGATCATTATATTGGTCGGTTCCTTAACTATACCAAGCCCAAGAAGAATGTCGTTAATGGGACCTGAAATCGCAAACATCTGAGTAACAATATTCGCAACAACAACCCAAGAAACAAAGTGCGGCAGATATGAAACAGTTTGTGTAAAACGTTTAAACGGCAGAAAACGAAGTTCGTTTAAAAGGACGGCAAAAGTAATAGCCATTAAAGTCCCAAAAACAAGCATCATCAAACTCATGGCGAGAGTATTCTGCATTGCAGGTAAAAACAAATTATGCCTGAAGAAGTCTATGAAATTTTTAAAGCCGACAAACCCAGAACCAAACCACCCCAAGTGCAGTTTATAATCTTGAAATGCCGTAATCCATCCAAAAAGAGGAATGTACCTGAAAATTAACAGCCAAATAACAAACGGAACAGACAACAATAGCAGATAACGCTGATCAATCAATCGTCTTCCAAATGAATTTGATTTAACTTTCGGCAGCATATAAAATGCTAACATTAATAAAATTTAATGTCAATAACTAAAAAACTGTCATAGAAACCCTGTCTTTGCGCTTAGTATATACAAATAAAAAAAATCATAATAAAAAGTTACTAAAAAAGCCCTCTCATCCAACCGCTAAAGGCAGTCAAACAGAGGGCTTTGGTTAAATTTAGCAAATACTAGAACGGTCTTTCCGCAAGATACTTGTACTCTTTCCAGACGCGTTCCGCTTGTTTTTTCGCAATTGCGAGCAGAGCGTCGGCGCGGTCTTTATCAGCGGCTTTCAAGCTCTTAAAGCGGTTTTCCTTCATCATAAAGTCTTCTATTTCTGTAGTCGGATCTTTAGAGTCAAGCTGGAAGGGGTTCTTGCCCTGATCTTTAAGGCGCGGATCGTAGCGGTAAAGCGGCCACAAACCGCTTGTAACTACCGCCTTGCCCTGTTCAAGTCCGTTGAACATATTGATTCCGTGATTGATACAATGCGAGTATGCGATGATAAGCGACGGACCGTCGTAGGATTCCGCTTCGCGGAAAGCCTTGATAACCTGCGCCATATTAGCGCCTAACGAAATTTTCGCTACATATACATAGCCGTAGCTCATAGCGATAGCGCCAAGATCTTTTTTTACAACATCTTTACCCGCGTATGCGAATTTTGCGACAGCGCCTACAGGAGTGGACTTAGACATCTGTCCGCCTGTGTTTGAGTAAACCTCGGTATCAAGACAGAGAAGATTAACATTCTTATGCGAAGCAAGCACATGATCCAATCCGCCAAAGCCGATGTCATAAGCCCAGCCGTCTCCGCCGAAGCCCCATACGGAACGTTTAATAAAATGATCCGCAAGCGAGAGAAGCATCTTCGCTGTCGGCTTTGAATCGCCTTTTAGAGCCGCTTTAAGAGCGTCAACATTCTTGCGCTGTTCATTGATCGCCGCGTCATCCGCCTGATTGTTGGCAAGCAGTTTGTCAATAATCGCAGCGGCAATGCCTTCGTCTTTCGCTTTCTGTCCCATTTCCCTCGCGTGCAGCGCGAGTTTATCACTTGTCAATCTGAAGCCAAGCGCGAATTCCGCGGTATCTTCAAAGAGCGAGTTAGACCACGCGGGGCCGCGTCCTTCGGCGTTCTTGCAATAAGGAGTTGTGGGCAGGTTTCCGCCGTAGATTGAAGAACAGCCTGTGGCGTTCGCGATTAAAGCGCGGTCGCCGAAAAGCTGCGACATAAGTTTGATATAAGGAGTTTCACCGCAGCCGCCGCAAGCGCCTGAGAATTCAAATAACGGGCGTTTATAGGCAAGCGATTTGGCGTTGTTGAGCTCGCCTTCAGCCGGGGTTTCAGGCAGGCTTAGGAAGAAATTCCAAACAGCAACCTGTTCCGACTGAAAATCCATATCGCCGGCATAAGGTTTTTTTGTAAGCGCGTGAGGGGTATCTGCTTTCTTAGACATCGGGCAGATATTTATACAAAGACCGCAGACTGCTGAGTCCATACAATCTTCGCAGGATATTGTTAGCGACGCTTTAAGACCGTCAACAGGTTTGGGTTTTACCGCCGCGTACTTAAATCCTTTCGGCGCTTTACCGGTATCAGCGTCTTTAACATTTTTCATGCGGATACAGCCGTGAGGACAAACCACAGAACAATTGCCGCACTGTATACAAACATCAGGATTCCAGACAGGGACTAATTCCGCTACAGCGCGTTTTTCGTACTGGGTAGTCGCGGTGGGGAACGTTCCGTCCTCCGGAATTTTGCTGACAGGCAGTAAATCGCCGTTCTGGAATGAAACCGCGCCGAGAGTATCTTTAATCCACGCATCTTTTGCCGCAGCAAACGGCTCCTTCATGCGGTGGCTGCCTTCTGTAGAAGAAGGATAATTCACTACCTCAACTGCGCCGAGAGCCGCGTCGACAGTATTGTAGTTCTTTTCTACTACGTCTTTTCCTTTTTTGCCGTAAGAATGTTCTATATGTTCCTTCATGAGCTTGACAGCTTCGGCTTCCTGCAAAACTCCGGATATTTTAAAATAAGCGGCCTGCATAACAGTGTTTATGCGGTTGCCCATTCCTGTGTTACGTGCAATTTCCGCCGCGTCGATAACATAGAATTTTAATTTTTTGCTGATGATTTTCTGCTGGACTTCGACCGGAAGCTCCTTCCAGATTTCTCCCGCTTTAACAGGGCTGTTAAGAAGGAATGTGCCGCCGTCCCTGATTTTTGAAAGCATATCGTACATATAAATGTAGGAGAATTTATGACAGGCAAGGAAGTCCGCGGAATTGATAAGATACGGACGGCGAATTTTATTTTTGCCGAAGCGAAGATGCGAAACGGTAAAGCCGCCGGATTTTTTTGAGTCGTATGAGAAATACGCCTGACAATTAAGTTCCGGTCTTGCTTCACTGATGATTTTAATCGAGTTTTTGTTAGCGCCGACGGTGCCGTCAGAACCGAGACCGTAGAAAAGCGCTTCGTTCATGCCTTCTTCGGCGATAAAGAAATGCGGATCATAATCAAGGCTCTTGCCCAGAACATCATCATGAATACCTACTATAAAGTTGGCGATTTTTTTGCCGGAAAGATTATCGTAAACCGCTTTTACCATAGAAGGAGTAAATTCCTTGGAACCAAGACCGTAGCGTCCGCCGAGAATAAGCGGATTGGCTTTGAACTCGCCCGCGAACTGCATTTCGGCGATAGCGGTGCGGACATCTTCATAAAGCGGCTCGCCGAGAGAGCCTGGTTCTTTTGTGCGGTCTAAAACCGCGATGGATTTTACTGTAGATGGCAGTGCTTTTACAAATGATTTTGCGCAGAACGGACGGAAAAGGCGGACTTTTACCATGCCGGTTTTTTCGCCTTTGCTGTTCAGGTAATCAATTGTTTCTTCTACGGTTTCTGCTCCGGAACCCATGATAATGATTACTTTTTCCGCGTCTTTCGCGCCGTAGTAGTCAAAAATGTTGTATGCGCGTCCTGAAATTTTCGCGAATTTTTCCATCTCCGCCTGAACAATTCCGGCGACTTTTTCGTAATATTTATTAACGCCTTCGCGTCCCTGGAAATAAGTGTCCGGATTCTGCGCTGTGCCGCGGATTTGCGGATTTTCAGGCGTTAGACCTCTTTTCCGGTGTTCGGCGACAAGATCGTCATCGATCATTAAACGCATATCTTCGTAAGGAATTTCTTCGATTTTTTGAAGTTCATGGCTGGTGCGGAAACCGTCAAAAAAATGAAGGAACGGAACGCGGGCGCGTAATGTTGAGGCATGGGCGATAAGCGCGAGATCCATAACCTCCTGGACGCTGTTTGACGCAAGCATCGCCCACCCTGTCTGACGGCAGGCCATTACATCCTGATGGTCGCCGAAAATGGAAAGACTTGATGTAGCAAGAGCTCTGGCTGATATGTGGAACACCGCAGAGGTTAGCTCGCCCGCGATTTTATACATGTTTGGAATCATCAGTAATAAACCCTGCGAAGCGGTAAACGTAGTGGACAAAGCGCCGGTTGTCAGCGCTCCATGTACTGCAGCCGCGGCGCCAGCCTCGGATTGTAATTCCGCGACTACCGGAATGGTTCCCCAGATGTTTTTCCGCCCCTGAGCGGAAAATTCGTCCGAGAGCTCACCCATCGGGCTGGAAGGGGTAATCGGATAAATTGCGATTACTTCGCTGAGCGCATGGGCAACATGAGCCGCTGCGTTATTACCGTCAATCATTGTAATGATCTTGTTTGACATATTATTCCTCTGCTTTTTGATAGATATATTTCTTTATATGAGAATTTTAACATGGAACTATGGATAGCACAAGAAAAAATGATTGATTATTTAATGTTTGCCTATAAAGTCGGTTACTTTATAAACAAACCTTGCATTTTCTCGCCTAACGGCTGCGAAAATGCGTTTTATTAAGCATCAGAACAGCCTCTACTTTTTTATCATTCTCTCCACTCTGCTAAGGAGTTCAACGCCTTCATAAGGTTTTGTTATCATATCGGCGGCGCCGATATTGGAAGCGTACAGTTTTTCGCGAACCCCGTTCAGAGAGGTTAAAAAAGCAATCGGAACGTCGCGAAGCAGGCTTATTCCTTTAATCAGATTATATGTTTCCCATCCGTCCATTTCGGGCATTAAAATATCAAGTAAAATCAAACTTGGAACAAGACCTTTTGATAAAAGACCAAGCGCTTCTTTTCCGGACTTGGCTGTTACAGTCTCGTATTTGTCCTTTAAAATATTATTGGCAATCATAAGGTGAACATCGCTATCGTCCACAATAAGGATTATTTTTAAATCATTATCATTTTCCATAAAGTCTGCCCTCCGTTTAATTTGTATTGTTAACTAAATTAAATAATAACACAATAGACTGTCATTAAGTATATAAATTTTAATGTTTATTTATTATAACAAAATGTTATGGCGGGCTCACTAGTCATTATGCGTTTTTTAAGCTATTATCTCAAAATGAAGAATAAAGTATATTTTTTTATTGCAATTTTAATTGCAGCAGCGTTATTTGGAGCCTGTGAAAAGAAGGAAGAAGGCAATCCTTTTACAGGTATTGAAAATTTAAACACAGACGCATCGTACGCAATGGGTATGAGTATCGGCGCGGAACTGCTGAACAATATGATCAATGGCGGTATTTATCCTGACTTGGATGAATTTTTAAAAGGTCTTACAGATATGATGTACGGCAATGAAACAAGAGTCAGCGTAGACAGCGCAATCAGTATAATTGACGCCGCGTTTAATTTAATAATGAACGAAAGAACCGCTGGCGCGATACAGACGGAAAACAGTTTCATGGCGGAAAACGCAAAGAGAACAAGCGTGAAAGTCACCGCAAGCGGCCTTCAATATGAAGTTATTCAGGAGGGGGAAGGACCGCGTCCGTCAGCTGATGACAGAGTACTGGTGCACTACGAAGGTTCATATATCGACGGAACAATTTTTGACAGCTCAATTCAATACGGAGAACCTGTAGAATTTTTAGTAAGCGGAGTAATAGAAGGCTGGTCGGAAGGCATCCAGCTTATGAACGCGGGAAGCCAATATATTTTCTACATTCCATACGCTCTGGGTTACGGTGAAACAGGCTATCAGAATCCGTGGACAGGGGAGGTAATAATTCCCGGATATTCCACATTAATATTTATTGTAGAACTGCTGGAAATAAATCCAAATACAGGAGAATAAAATGAAAAAGCCGGTAATTTTTTTATGCATGTTTTTATGCGTATTTGCGTTACACGCAAGAGCAATTCAGGAAGAATTTGCGATAGCCGAAGAAAAAGCCCGTTTAAGCTACGCGCTGGGCATGTTAATCGGAGTCAATTTTGATCTGAGCGAGTACGGACTTGAGTTTGACTATAACGCATTGGCTGAAGGCGTAAAAGCGATTATGGAAAAAGATGTTACTCCTCAGCTTAGTTATAATGAAGCGATGGAAATTGTAGAAACCGCTCTTTACGCGGCAATGGACAGAATAGCCAGCGAAAATATGCTGCGCGAAGAGCAGTTCCTTTATACGAACAGCCTGCGCCAGGGCGTGTATGTTAAGCCAAGCGGCGTCCAGTATGAAATAATCCGCGAAGGCACAGGAGATAAACCGGATGAATTTTCAATGGTAAGGGTTCATTATTCAGGGACATTAATAGACGGCACTATGTTCGATGAATCCTACGAAGAAGAAGGCGCGTACATTCCGCTTGATATGGTTATCCCGGGCTGGGCTGACGGCGTTCTGGAAATGAAAGTCGGCGGCATACATCGCATCTACATACCTTCGGAACTTGCTTACGGACCGGACGGTATTCAAGGATATGTTCCGCCGTATTCGACGTTGGTTTTTATGGTTGAGTTACTCGAAATAATGGAGGACGATTACTACTTTAATCCGTATGATTATGATTATTACGACTGGGAACCCTGATTCTAAAAACTGATCCTTCACCGGCGCGGCTTTCCGCTTCGGCGCTTCCCTTATGAAGTAAGGCAATGTGCCGCACAATGGAAAGCCCAAGCCCGGTGCCTCCCTCTCCTGTTTTTACTGCACCGCTTCCGGCGCGGTCAACGCGGTAAAATCTTTCAAATATTCTTTCTATTTGATCTGACGGAATCCCGATTCCTTTATCAAGCACTTCGAATAACAAATCGTCGTTATTAAGGCTGACATTAATACGAAGTTTTGAATTCGGCGGCGAATATTTTATTCCATTATCAAGCAGATTAATCAAAGCCTGAATGATAAGAGAACCGTAAAGTTTTCCGTTTAAGTCTTCCGGGCAGCTGATAATAATATCGATGTTCTTATTTTTTGCCTGAACTTCCACAGCGCTGACAGCTTCGTTTACAAGGGGAGCGATAAGGCATTCTTCCATATCGCGTACATTGATTTCGTTATTCTCTAAACTGCTGAGTATTAAAAGATCATTAGTCAGGTTTTCCATTGTCAGCGCGTTTTTATGAATAATTCCGATAAAGTGCTCCGCCTGTGCTTTATCTTCGTTTTCCGCCGAAGACTTAGACGAAAAATCATCAATCAATGTCTCGGAGAAACCTTTAATAATTTGAATAGGCGTGCGCAGTTCATGCGATACATTAGCGACAAAATCCCTGCGGACTCTTTCCAGTTTTACAAGCCGCGTGATCTCCTGCATTACAAGAACAACTCCCCCCGCTTTTGAATTATCCGCCGCGTTATTTATTGCAGCTAACGGAGAAGCGAAAATTTGAAAATACTGTTCCGTGTTCTGCCGGACTGCGCCCGCCGCTTCGAATCGCGGGTTTGCGGCTGCGCCGCCGCCAAGCCCTGAGTGAAACGTCAGTTCTGTCTCGAAAGGAGCGCCGGATAGCACTGCTTTTTTCGCCGTTTCAGCAAGTTCTGTAGAACGGGTCGCTTCTAAAAGAGTCATGCCGCTGATATCAATATTGGATAAGTTAAAAAGCTGCCTTGCTTTCGGATTTACAAGAAGCAGCTTGAAAGAAGAATCCACCGCAAAAACAGCTTCGGACATTCCGTTTAGAATCGCTTCCAGCCGGATTCCTTCTGATTTAGCCTGCTCAAAGCGCAGATTAAGCTCATTGTTCATTGCACGTAACGTTTTTTCAAGGCTAAGAAATTCAAGCGAGACCGGTTCTTCAGTAACAGCGCCGGATAGAAGCGGCGCGCTTGACCTTGCGATATTAACAAGCCGCCTTAATGATGAAGACAGAGAGCGGGAATATATTACAATCGCCCAAAACGCAAAAGCGATGAAAAAGCAGATAAAAATAATAAAAGAAATAATAACAGGAGAGACGCGCGCCGTGAATCCGGGAATTGAAATAGAAAGCCTGAACACTCCTATTAAATTACTAAATTTATCAAAAACAGGCAGCGCGTAATAAATGCGCCTCATTCCCGTACTGATTGATTCGCGGCGGGAACTTTCCTCCCTGCCCTCAAGGGCGGCGATAACTTCTTCCCTGTCAATGTGGTTGACAAGACGATCTGTTACCTGCGAGTCCCACAGCACATATCCCGAGGGAGCTATCAGTGTAAGCCGGTAAGCGTCATTTACACCTAACGGAAGCCCGGCTGAAACGGGATGATCGCCTGAATCATTTAAAAATATTTCTGTTAAGCGCTCGGCGCCGATTGCGTTCTTAAGAGTTCTTGCCGTGCCGGCAAGGCTTGTCATATTTATTTCATAATAAAGCGAATCCATAAACGCTAATACAAAAATAATGAACACCAGAGAAAAAATCATAACAGCCGCTCCAAGGGTAATAATGCTTTTTTTGAATATTGTCATGATATCTCCTTAGAAAAATTCTCTTTTCTTAATCAGCCGGATAAGACCTGTTACTCGTCATTTGCGGCTCTCAGCCTGTATCCGATTCCGCGGATTGTCTCAATCATATCGCCGGCCTTGCCGAGTTTTTTGCGAAGGCCGAGAATCTGAACGTCAACCGAACGATCTGTTACAGGGTAATCATGCCCGTGAATCGCTGAAATTATCTGATTGCGCGTAAAAACAATTTCGGGATTTGCCAGAAAATGTTTTAAAAGGGCAAATTCAGTCGTAAAAAGATCAAGTTCCGTTCCGCCGAAAAACGCGGTGTGGCGGGCGGAGTCAAGTTTAAGCTCTCCCTGCCTGTAGACCGCCATGCCGGAAGCTCCGGCGCCTGCGTTAGCTGAAGTGTGTGTAAGCTGTGCCAGCTGTGCATCTTCCTGCCTGCGCAGAGCCGCCCTGATTCGCGCGATTAAAACTTTAGGACTGTAAGGTTTTATTACATAATCATCCGCGCCAAGCTCAAGACCCGTAACTATATCAGCCTCTTCGCCTTTTGCGGTTGTCATAATTACAGGAACATTCCTGCATGTTTCGATCTCTTTAATTTTCTTTAGCGCTTTTAAACCGTCAATGCCCGGCAGCATTATATCAAGTAAAATACAGTTAACTGTTTCTTTTTTTAACAGATTAAGTCCGTCTTCACCGCTTTTTGCCTGAAAAAGTTTCCAGCCTTCTTTTGACATTGTATGAGAAAGCAGTTCCTGAATCGCAGGATCGTCTTCGATGATTAATATAACGGCTTTACTCATTCAGCTCCTCATGTCTGCCTTCCGCCATGTAAATTATCGCCTCGCATATATTTGTTATGTGATCACCAAGCCTTTCAAGCTGATTGGATACATTGAGAAGCTGGTACGCGGCTTTAAACCCTCCCGCGCTTTTTGCAATGTCCGGACTCTTCTTTATATATTTTAAAATATTTTCCGTTAACAGTTTATGTTCGTTGTCGATGATATTATCCATGCCGGCGATTTCCCTCGCCGCTTTTGAATCCTGCGCCATAAACGCGGAAATAGCCGCGCGGATCATCATCTGCCCGGTCTCCGCCATTTTTTCGAGGTGTTCCTGCGCTCTTAATGGAGATTCGCCTTTTTTCGCGATTTTCTTCGCGGCTTTAGCAAGATGCACCGCATGATCGCCTATCCTTTCGATGCTGCTCGTTATCTTAAAAATTGTTACCATTTCGCGCAAGTCGCGCGCGACAGGCTGCTGTGTCGCGATCAAAATCGCGGCATCATCTTCAATCTTAAATTTAAGCGCGTCAACATCGGGATCGCTTGCTCGGACTTCCGCGGCAAGATCCGGATTCCGCTTGCGCAGCGCGGCAAGAGCCTTACCGAGATTTTCTTCGACCTTGGTAGCCATAGAAAGAATATCCTGCCTCAGCCGGTTTAATTCATCAGAAAAAATTTTTCGTGATTGCATCTGCATAACGCGTCCTCCTTAACCAAAACGACCAGAAATATAATCTTCTGTTCTTTTATCACGAGGGTTAGTAAAAACTTCTCTTGTATCATTATACTCTATTAATTCCCCAAGAAGGAAGAAAGCGGTTTTATTGCTGACCCTTGAAGCTTGATGCATCGCGTGGGTCACAAGAATGATGGTAAACTCTTTTTTCAGCTCTCCGATCAGTTCCTCGATTTTTCCTGTGGCGATAGGATCGAGCGCGCTTGTCGGCTCATCCATAAGAATAATTTCCGGTTCCATCGCAATGCTGCGCGCGATGCAAAGACGCTGCTGCTGGCCGCCGGAAAGTGCCTGCGCGGGTTTTTTAAGCCTGTCTTTCGCTTCATCCCAAAGAGCCGCCTTTTTAAGCGACGTTTCAACGATGTCAGCTAACACTCTTTTGTCCCTTATTCCCTGCATTCTTTTTCCGTACGCGACATTGTCAAAAATCGTCATGTTAAACGGATTTGGTTTTTGAAACACCATTCCGACACGGCTGCGCAGCTCTGTCACATCCATGCTGCCGTAAATATCTTTGCCGTCCATCAGCACTTGTCCTGTTATGCGGCATGACGGAATCAGATCGTTCATGCGGTTTAATATGCGTATAAAAGTTGACTTGCCGCAGCCGGAAGGCCCGATAAGAGCCGCGACATCTCCTCTTTTAACAGAAAAATTAATATTTATAAGCGCCTGAAAACTGCCGTAAAAAAGGTCGAGATAGCTGACATCAATTTTATTTTCACTCATGATCTTATATGTCTCCCATTTTTTTTCTAAAGCCGGATGTAAGAATTTTCGCCGCGGAATTAATAATCACAACCAGAATTACAAGCACCGAAGCTGTCGCGAAAGCGATGCCGAAATCTTCAGGACGCACCGCTTCGTTTGTAAGATAGAAAAGGTGTATAGTCAGCGTTCTTCCGGATTCAAAAATACTCCGCGGCATATTTTTTGTAAGCCCTACCGTAAGCAAAACAGGCGCGGACTCGCCGACAACACGTCCGATCGCGAGAATAACAGACGTCAGAATTCCGGGCAGCGCCGACGGCAGAACAACATGCGTAATCGTCTGGAATTTTGTTGCACCTAACGCAAGCGATCCTTCTCTGAATGAAACCGGAATCGCTTTAAGCGATTCTTCCGTTGTTCTGATAATAACAGGAAGAATCATAATGCTCAGCGTTAAAGAACCCGCGATTATCGACTGGCCGAAATTTAACATACGGCAGAACATTAAAAGGCCGAAAAGACCGTAAATAATAGAAGGAATCCCGGCAAGAGTTTCTATCGCGAGACGAAGCAATCTTATAAACCGCGAATTACCCGAATACTCATTAAGAAAAACCGCTGTGGCAAGCCCGACAGGAAGAGCGACAGCGGTTGAAACGAGCACAATGTAAAGCGTTGTTACAATCATCGGGAGAATGCCGGTCTCGGCATTAATAAGAAATGACAAGTTAAGAAAACCCGCCTGCGACCGGAAAATATAAACTAAGACAAACAGCAAAGACAGAATAACGCCGGCCATAGCGGCTGCCATAATGACGTATAACGCAGAATCAATAATTTTTCTTTTTTTAATAATTACTTTCATTATTTCGATTACCTCTGCGATCTTCGCGTCTTTGCGCCCCTGCGAAAAATAATATCTGAAATATTTTTCATAAATTCCTCTCTATCCTTCGGCGGTACCAAAGTATCAAACTGTTCAAAATCAAAATAATCGCGAACAGAGTAACGCCGATCGAAAAAAGCATTTCGCTGTGCCTTCCTGACGCGTACCCCATCTCCATCGCGATTGTGGAAGTAAGCGTTCTGACGCTTTTTAAAGGATTAAATGTTAAATGAGGAGAATTGCCCGCGACAAGTATAACCGCCATTGTTTCTCCGACAGCGCGCGAAATTCCAAGAATGATCCCCGCAATAACGCCTGAGTTCGCGTGCGGCAGCACAACATTCCACGTTGTCTGCATTTTACTTGCACCTAACGCAAGGCTTGCTTCGCGCACAGAAAGGGGAACGGCTCGCAGCGAAGTTTCGGCGATTGTGATAACAGTCGGCAGGATCATCAAAGCGAGGACTATAACAGCGGAAAGAAGCGTATTGCCCGACGGAATATTGAATGTTACGCGCACAAACGGAACAATTACCATAAGGCCGAAAAATCCGTAAACAACGGAAGGAATTCCGGCAAGCAGCTCTACTCCCGCGCGTACAACAGAGGCAAACTTTGGCTTTAAAAATTCCGACATAAAAAGCGCGCATAACAGTCCGATTGGAACGCCAAGCAGAACAGCGCCGAAGCTTGCCATGATAGTTCCCGCAATCATCGGCAGAATGCCAAAAATTTTATCTTTATCGGGACTCCAATGCAAACCTGCAAGAAAACTTACGGGATTGTAAGGCGGTTCAGGCAGGATGATATGGATGCGTTTCTGCAAAGCGGCCATGATTCCGGATTGAGGCCAGCTTACAGTAAAAACATAACTTTCAGGGTATGTGACATCGATCCTTTGATCCGCTGGTTCGCCGTTATGTGAAAATGAAAGAGCTTTCTGCGGATCTTTCTCATTGTTATCAATATTAATCTCGAGAACCTCATCGCCGTCCAGTCCCGGAAAACGAATCAAAATGGTTTTTGTGTTTTGAGGAATATCAATAAAAGTATTATGATCAAAATAAGTTTCGCCGTTTACGGTAATTTCATTTATCCGCTGCGGGACAAGGCGCACGCCGGGATACGTGGGTGTAAAAAAGGGCATCGTACCCTGAGCGAAAACAAAAAGCAAAATGGCCCCCAATGCCAGAACGGAAAAGAGGGCTACAATGCTTACAAGATATTTAAAAAATATATCAGAAAATTTCCGGTTCATTAAATAAATATTATAATGTTAATTTACAGGTATCCAGCTTCTTCTGACAACTGCCTGTCCTGCGGTGCTGAGCATCCATTGAACAAAAGCGGTTGTTTCCGCGTGCGCGTTATTTCCGGTAAGAACGATGAAGGGACGCGCAACTCTGTATGTGCCGTTTACGACATTGACCGCGGTCGCCGGCACTCCGCCTACAGAAACAGCCTTGATAGTTTCATCTAACGAACCGAGAGAGATGTAGCCGATTGCGTTAGGATTCTGCGCGATGCCTGCTTTAATCGCGCCTGTGCTCGTGGATTCATTCGCGCCGGCGGCAAGCCTTCCGGCAAAACCAATGATTTCCTCAAACGCGCCCCTTGTGCCTGATCCCGCTTCGCGGCTGACAACCGCGATTGGATTATTAGCGCCTCCGACTTGGCTCCAGCTTGTAATTTCGCCTGTGTAAATACCGCGAATCTGTTCTATGGAAAGGTTTGTTACAGAATTGCCGCTGTTTACAATAACCGCGATGCCGTCGATTGCTATGATTTCCGCCCGCAGTCCTCTGCCTTGTTCAACAGGAGTAAGTTCGCGGCTTGACATGCCAATCTGGTAAGTAACGCCCGCGTTTGTAATTCCGTCGCCGGAGCCTGTTCCGTTAATGTTTACTTTGATATGCGGTTTTGTTTTAATGTATTCCTCGGCAAACAATTCCATGAGCGGCGTTACCGATGTTGATCCACCGACTTCGATTGTGTAAGGCGCCGGCCCGCTTGATGACGCCGCGTTTCTGTCATTTCCGCCTCCGGCGAAAGCTCCCGTTAAAACAAACGCCGCAATAAATACTGCGATGATTTTTGTCTTCATAATTTTCTCCTTAAAATAATTTCTAAGGATAAAATAATTTCCTTGTGTTAGCCGGGAATGAAGGAATTGTTAAAGTTTTGTTAAAAAAAGGTAAAATTACAGAAATGTACTCACGCAGAGCCGCGAGATCGCAGGGAAAAGTGGAAAAGGTGACTGACACTTTTTCTACAGTTTTCACACAGCCAGCGTTGGTGTCAGTCACCCTTTGCATAGGTTTTACACATCACTCTGAGGTGACTGATACCATGTCTCGAAATCGGTATCAGGCGTTATAACCTGACTTTAAAAACAACAAATATTTTTGCTCAGCCGGGAATATAATCCCAGTCCTCAATCCAAATAAACTTTGACCATTCAAGAGTTGTTACTTCATCTTTGATGTCAAAAGGCGTTTGATTTACGCCATTGGCTGAATAAACATATTTTGCAGAATTTCTCGATGGATCACGCGGAGAAGGCGAGACCCAAAGTTCGATGTTAATATTTCCATTACCCGACCAAGGCGATATTAAAGTGGCGGTTTGCCCGTTAATTTCTGTTCCATAACCGGGTATCCAAAACTCACTATCAATACCTATTAACATAATTCTTGCTTCTGTTGAACCTTGCGGAATACCGGTAACCGAAATTATTTGGGGGATGCCGTATTTAAAATGATAAGTATATACTGTTGTATCGCCAGCCGCTGAAAATTGTAACTCACCGTTATTATCGGGAAAAACACACCAGCGAAGAAAGGCGCTTTGCCAATCTAAACCTCTATTCCATTCACCGGAACCAGTTTGATGGAATCCGGCATCTTTTAAAGCTTGAAATAAATCATCCTTTATTTCAGTATTAAAATTGTAAACTATAACATCCCTATCGTCCCATCTTTCAATTTGAAAAGGTACTACTCTAAGTAATGAATCCAGACTGGCAGTTTGATCAGCCGTATCAGTTGCGACAGGCGCGGCTCCTGTGGCGCAGCTAATAAAAATTAAAATTAATGTCAGCACGGCTGCCAATATAACAAAAATAAAATTTTTATTCTTTTTCATGAAAACTCCTTATCTATAACTCTTTTGTATTCTTCCTTCATGTCATTAGGATAATTATAGGAGGTTTTGGGGGATTTTTCAAGAAATTTTTTTATTTGCTTTTTCTGTGGATAATTGAATTATTCCGGCAAACACACCCAACAGCTTGACGGTATTAAATAGATTTATATTGCTATTAATTCTGCCAGAGATATTCTATTTTTTCATAATTATGATATCTGGAAAATTTTATTAACTTAATCTACAATGTACGGCAAGAATGATTCTTTATCATGGCAGTGATGTTAAAGTAGAAAATCCCAGACTTGAATTATCCAGAAAAAATCTGGATTTTGGAACTGGTTTTTATACGACTGAAAATAAAAATCAAGCAATGGAATTCGCGCAAAAAGTAATGATTAGAAAAAAACAAGACAATCAAGCTGTAAGTTGTTATAATTTTAACACTGAAGCGGGTTTTCCTGTTCTGTCTATCTTAGAATTCCAATCACCTGACAAAACATGGCTTGATTTTGTTCAACAAAACAGAAAAGGCATTGATTATGGATAATAAAAAATTGTCAAATATTGAAGCTGCAAATATGTTTTATAACTCAGAGGTTTACGCAATGCTGGAAAATGAATCAAGCAAACTTTGGCATTTAAGCCCGCTGACATTATATGAACTGCTTGAAGAAGAAATAGAAACCGGAAAAATTAATTATCCGGAAAATTAAATTTAGTCAAAAAAAAATTACTCCAAAAAATCATTAATCCACTCTATTGTTTCATTTACCCATGGTTGTTTAGGAATTTTAAACGGTTTTATAGCGCTTTTTGATTTGCCGCCTAATAAATGGTTGTTGCCTCTTCCTGTTACAGTGATAAATTTATGCTGAACAAACGCGTTTCTTAAAGCATCGGATAATTTTAACGCGTTATTATAAGGCACGCACTTATCATCAAGAGCGTGAACTAACAAGGTCGGCGGAATTTCATAATTTCTTTCTACAAATGTTATCGGAGTAATTTCATTAATATATTCCTGATAATCATTCCAATTATTATTTTCAATCCAGTTATATTGGTCTATTAAAATATTTTGACCTGTTAATTCCGATATCCTCCAAGAAAATGACTCTAATCTTTTTTCTAAATCATCTCCCCAATAAGACATGGCAGACCAGGAAATATCAGAAAAACTTGTAGAACCGGAAAGACTTACGCATGCTGTAATTTTAATTTCACGATTGTCATTTTCCTTGAAATATTTATAACCATACTGAAGAGCGATATGCCCGCCTGCGGAGTGACCGGCAAGTATAACTCCTTTTATATTAATTCCGCGCTCTTTGGAATAATCAAAAATTTTAAATAACGCCGCGTCCACATCAGCGATTATATCATCCATAGTAACCGCTGACTCTGTGCCTATTTGATCTTTTTTAATTAATCTGTATCCGACTGTCGCGAATATATTATTATCCGAAAAATCTTTTAAGAACAACGGATAATTTAATTTATTTCCTCCGCTGAATCCTCCTCCATGAAAATAAATAACTGCGTAAACATTATTATTATTCTTAGGCATAATTATATTGAATCTTTGTAAATTATCAGTTCCATATTGGATTTCCGGAAAATTCTTTAGCTGTATAGTTTTAAATAACAATATACAAAACATCAAAGCAATAATAATACAAAAAATAAATATTTTAAGAAATTCCGATCTGATTTTCATTTTTATTTTCCTTTTTACAGAGTTTGATATGCCAAATAATTTTTTGGCGATAAATATTTTTCTTTCTCTGTAAATTAGATAATAAAAACGTCAATTTAGTTCATATTTAATTATTATTACCGGGCGTTTTTAGCTTATTTTTCCTTCCTCTGTTTCTGTTTTATTCACAAAGTCCATGTTGTAACGTTCGGCGCCGTGATCTTTTATGACCGTTGCCCGCGTAATGCGGACTGCGAGGATACAGCAATTCTCGTCATTTTCATTGTTTGCGAAGTCGTACCACGCGGCGAACGCCTGCCGGAGTTTTAATCTGATTGAAGCGTTTTTAGGATCCATTACCCAGCCGAGATTCTCACCTGTTCCGTTACCCGAAAACCATTCGGTGCAAACTGAAAATGCAACTTCACTGTTTTTTGCTATTTGCTGCATTTTAATTGATTTTCCCCAGGTTGTAACATAAAAAACGCCGTCTTCATAATAAGCGTCCACATCACGGATGAAGGGACGGGGGTTTCCGCCTTTACCCGGTTCCATCGCGATAGTCGCAAGTGAGATAACATTGTCTTTGCCATTGCCGCATCTTTCCTCAATTAATTTTAGTCCGTCTTCATATCTGCCCATTTACATTCCTCCATAAAATATTTTAACTAAAATTTAATATAATTCCAAATTAAATACTTAACATTTTCGGACATTTTTTAATCAACAACCCAGCCCTTAAGGGCGTGGAATTAAACCCCTCTATTTATGTTATAATTATTGCAGCATAATAAGGAAAAATCATGGAATATTATTGTAAAATTAAATCACCGGCTGGAATGCTGACAGTTTCGAGCGACGGTAAAAATATTACAGGGCTTTGGATTGAAGGGCAGAAATATTTTGCCAAAGGTCTTGAAAAAGACGCAGAAGAAAAAAAGCTGCCGGTGTTTGAGAGCGTACAAAAATGGCTTGATATATATTTTTCAGGAAAAAAACCTGATATAAAACTTACATTCATGCCGAAGGGAACAGCGTATCAAAAATCAATCTGGAATATTTTGCAAAAAATTCCATACGGAAAAACTGTTTCATACGGCGAAATCGCCTCTCAATACAAAATTGTAAACGGAGGAAAACAAACATCCGCCCGCGCCGCCGGCACAGCGGTTGGACGCAATCCTATATCGATATTAATTCCCTGTCACCGCGTAATAGGTAAAGACGGCAGCCTTACAGGATACGCGGGCGGTCTTTCAATAAAAACACAGCTTTTACAGCTCGAGGGAATCAAGATAAAAAAATAAGTTTGATGCCAAAGTTATGTGATAACTAACCTCTTTATTAAACAAGACCTCTTATTTCCTTTAAAAAATGCGCAGGAGGCTCCCATGCCCGTTCGCCGTAACCTCCCGCTTGAATCCACGCGGAGGGAATGTTCCGATCCTTTAAATACTTGAATACAAACATATCCCGTTCAATGCATTGATCAAGTGTTAGGCGCAATAATCCCGCGGAAGGCAGTTCGTCGTGTTCATAAGGATCCGCACCGTCCACAACAATCGCAAAGTCAGGACTGTTTTCGCTCAACGTTTCCAGCCTGCTTATGCCTTTAACAAGCATGGATGTATATTGATTTTCTTCGCCTGCGCCGATTCCAATGTCAACATCTGAAGGAAGCAAAGGCGCGCGGCCCTCTATGGTTGATTTCAGATTCTCGCTGTCAAGCGGCCAGCCCTTTGCCATGTGTATCGAAAGCGTTAAAATATTTTGTTTATTAATTTCTCCGCGCTTCTTCGCGAAATGAACAATCTCCGCCGAGCCGTCTCCTTTATGCGCATCTAAATCTATGATCCAGATGCGCCGCGCGAATTTTTCTAAAAGAATTTTAAAAACTGCTGCTGTCACATCATTAATAAGGCAAAAACCAGAGGGCGCATCATAACGTGCGTGATGCATTCCTCCGCCGAGATAGAAGCAGAAGCTATTATCAGCTAACGCAAGCAGGCACGCGAGATACGTTCCGCCCGCCTGAGCGAGCAGAATATTAAAAAGATCGGATAACGGCTTTGCGGCTTTTTCAGGTTCATAACGGTTTGGGTTTCCGTTAACGTCAATCAGCTCGAATGTATTAATAAGCGCTTTATTGACATTCCCGCTGTAAAGCCGATCGATATAAGTTTTACTGTGAACGCGCTCAAGATCATCCCTATCCAGTAAAAATTTATGCGGTATTGAAGCGCTGTCTGACAGCCTGTAATGAAATTTATTACCGCAAATTTTTTCCAGATGTTTATACGCGGAAGAAAAATCAAATGTTTTATATTTCCCGCAGGCGTTATCTGCATTTAAAAATTCTAGAACCCGTTTTCCGCGGTCTGGAGCGATAGGTAGCATGATGCCGTAATCGCGGTAGTTAACCGTTACAGAAGGTTCGAAAAGTATCAATTAAAAAGCTCCAATAATTCAAGCAGTTCATCAGGTTTATCAATAATTCTAGCCGCGCCCGCATTAACAAGCGTTTCCCGCGTACGGAAACCCCAGCTTACACCTAACGGGAAACATCCTGCGTTACGCGCGGTTTCAATATCAATTTCTGAATCGCCCGCGAAAACCGCATCCTGAGGGAGACAATCAATTTCAATTAACATATCCCAAACCATCGCAGGATCCGGTTTTGGAGCGATGCCCGGGCGCATCCCGCAAACGGCGTCAAAATTAATCCGCGGAAAAAATTTTCTAATAACCTGATTTAAAACAGAATCCGGCTTGTTGCTGAGAACCGCAAGCGGCAGTTTTTTTCCGCGCGGCAGTTTTATGCCGGAAAGTTTTAATAATAATTCATTCATTCCCGGATAAGGTTTTGTCAGACTTTCCGGCTGCTCTTCCATAAAACGTGATGCGCAATCTCCCAATGTTTTAATATTTTTCTCATTACGCGACTCTTCCGGGAGAGCGAGGCCGGCGAGTCTGTAAATTCCCCAGCCGACCATGCTGCGGTACTGCGTTTCAGGTATAACGGGATAACCATGCAGAGAAAGGGCTTTGTTCATCGCCGCGGCTATATCGCCGAGCGTATCAAGAAGCGTGCCGTCGCAGTCAAAAATTATACATTTATATTTCATGGTGATTATTCTTTGTTATTTAAAAACATCCTGCAAAGATTGATTCATTTTATCAAGATCAAAAACACCGGGAACAAAATCAGTCCCAAGTTCGTGCTGCGCGGATTGTTTCTCCGCGATTGTTCCCAGTTCAATAGAGCCAAGCAGCCTGCGAAAATGGCGGGGACCGTCGACATGCTCAGGAGGAGCCGCGCCGTCGCCCGCGATAAAACGCGTAATTTCATTCTTTGCCGGCTGATACGAAGACATAATAATTATTTTTACATTCCATTTAGATCCGTACTCGTAAATCAGTTCTTTCTTGCCGCGGAAATCAATGTCACCTAACTTTATTTTATCATGAAGATATTCCTTGCCGCCTTCCGGCGTCTCGCAGAAAAACCTAAAACGCAGACCGCCTTTCCAATTCATGCCGATTTGTATAAGTTTATCAAGTTCTTCCATTGTGCACTCATGAGAAATAATTGCGCGCCTCCAGACTTCAAGTCCTGTTATGCTGATTTGTATCATCCGCCAGAACTGCCCTGTAAAATCCGATGACGACTTTCCTCCGTGTATCAATGTTAAATTGCTTCTTCTGAAATTATCCATCGCGGTATTAATAAGTTCTTTAATATCGGTATATGTATCGATCATGCTGTCAAGCGAATTGTCCATCGCGGTAATATCAGACGGCGGCGGAGATTCGTCAAAAGCAAGATCCTCAAGCAAAGCAGCCGCGTGTCCTTGAATCTGCGACAGTACAATAAAAGTGTGGCGCGGTAGCCACACCGCGTCGATTTCGCCTTTTTGAAGTCTTGTAGAAAGTTCGATAACCGCTGTGTGCAATTCAGCGACGCGCTGGCGTATCGGCCCGACATTTTGATCAATAAAAAGCGAGTAACTATCGGAAAAATCTTCCATGCTGTCTGTAATATAATCTGCGATAATATCCCACTCAGCTTCATCAAGATGAACAACTGGTGGTATCAGACGGTTAATAACATTATCAATATTTTTTTCATTGCGGAAAAAAGCGTCCCGCAGATACGAAAGTATTACAAACTCGGAAACAGGAATATTTTTACTGTAAAGAATTTCTTCTATAAATGTTCTGTCAGGCGGAACGGAATAACTCTGAAGATTTTTATTATCGGGAATATCTTTTCCCGCAAACCAGAAACGCGTTTCCAATCCGTACGCCGCAATATCAACGCGGTTTGTTTTTTCAAAAAGAAATTCTTCAAGCGAATACGCCGGAACATTTCTCATGCGTTTGCCGCCGAACCAATACGCGAAAGCAATCTGCTCCTCTGTACTGGCTCCGGGTCCTAGCAGCGAGAAACTGTCCTCGAATCCGCTTTCAGCAGTTTCCTGCCATTTATCCAAATCGCCGCGCTGCCAGTCTTTCGGCGCTTTCTCAATTTCAAAATGACATTCTTTCCAGCTGCGCGTATGTACAATAAAACGATCGCCCGGAATGAACGCGCTCTCGCGGTAAATTACGCGCATATCCAATGTATGTATCGATACTTCGGGCGGATCTTCGTAAGGGTCGGCGTTAAATGATTCTTCGTTCTGAGGATTGTCACGCGCAATATACTGCGGAGCGAACTCTTCGCCGTAAATGCAATAATAGGGATACAAATCTTCGGGGGGCGCTTCTGTTGTAGTTTCAGGAATCTCTTTGCCTTTCCAGAAAAACTTAAAACGATGAGGCAGAACCAGCGGATTCGCGAAAGGGACGCACCTGTGCCCGGGAATAAAAATACCGTTTAAAAGTTCCAGCCGCGAAGGAGCGATAACAAATACAGCGGATTCAAAGCACGCTTTTCTGGAAACCCATTTCTGATTATCCTGCTTAAACGCTATTTTCCTTATATCAAGATACGCGTTAATTTCCGCTGAAAGTTTTTTATTCGGCTTTTGTCCGGACGCCTGCACATAAATAGTTATATCATCGATCGTAAACGGAACAACCGCGTTTTCGAGGAATTCGTAAAGGGCCTCTTCCTGTTCGAGATCCATGGCTTATGATAACAGAAATAATTGAAGAAAGAAAGTTCACGGACAAGCTATGCGTATATGTTATTTAATTGTACAATAGAGAAAGGAGAGAGAAATGCAGATAATATTAAAACCGGCAAACGGAATTACGCCGCAAAAATTAAAAAACATAATAAATATTTTTATAACAGCATTATTTATGATGAGCTGCAGCGGCGGCACAAACAGCGCGGGCGGTTCAGCAGGTTTAAATATTTATCCCATTGCTCCGGGAGCGCCTGATAATCCAATGCCGTTTAAAGATATAACAGCCGCCGAATACGCGGCAGGCATTAAAATCGGCTGGAATCTTGGAAACACATTTGACGCGGTCGGAGACAGAAACGGATTTTCATGGCTGGGCGGCGGCCGTTATGCGAACACGTCCGTTCAACAGATGGAAACAGCGTGGGGTAATCCTGTTACAGCCAAAGAAAATTTTTCAGCTTTAAAAAACGCGGGATTCAACGCGGTCAGAATTCCTGTTTCGTGGAGCAAAGCTGTCGATGCGGAATACAGCATCCGCGCAGATTGGATGGCGCGTATTGCCGAGGTTGTTAATTACGCGTTAGAAAATGATATGTATGTAATTTTAAACACGCACCATGACGAAGAATTATTTAAATTTACAAACGTGCAGGCTGAGGAATCGCTTGCTGTGTTTAAAAAAATATGGGAACAAATCGCGGCAGCTTTCAGAAATTACGGGGAAAAACTGCTTTTTGAGGCATTGAATGAACCGCGTACAAAAGGCGCGCCGCATGAATGGACAGGCGGAATAATTTTTGAACATATAAACTTAAATAAATTTTACGAAGTCTTTACAGAAACCGTAAGATCGAGCGGCGGCAATAATGACAAACGCGTATTAATGGTAAACACTTACGCGGCCTCCGCGGAACAAATTGCGGTAAACGCGTTAGTTGTCCCCGCGGATACAACGCCAAATAAAATTATCGTTTCAATTCATTCTTACTCGCCTTATGATTTTGCGTTGAATTTAAACAGCCCGGTAAATACATGGAGCGCGGATAATCTTTCCGACACAAGACCTATTACAGATTTTATCGATCGCGCATACGCCGCGTTTATCAATAACGGAATTCCTGTCATACTCGGCGAGTTCGGCGCGATGAACAAGGACAACGCGGATACCAGAGCCGAGTGGGCGGAATTTTATGTCCGTTACGCGATGGAAAGAGGCATGCCGTGTTTCTGGTGGGATAACGGTATTTTCACAGGCGGACCAAACGAAGAAAAATTCGGACTACTCGACAGAAGAACCAATACTCTTCCGTATCCGCAGATTATAGAAGGGTTAATGCGAGGCGTATCAGGCTGGCGGCCAAGATAAATTTTATTATTTTTAAAGGAAGCGGTTATGAATAAATTTTTGTTTACAGTAGAACAGGAAGCGTTTGAAGGCGTTAAGCGAATCGCGAAAAAAGTCGCGCTGGATTTTGAAAAAGTTAGCGGCTTGCTGCCTGAAATAAAAAACACGTTTTTAGATAACGCGGATTCTTCTCAATACGATTATAATATTATTTTCGCGACAGCCGGCGCAAGTCCCTTTTTAAATAAATTAATCAGCGAAAGGAAATTTGATCAGTCCGCGTTAAACGGAAAAAATGAAGTTTATCAAATAAAATTTATAGAAAATATTTCCGGTAATAAATCAAAAACATTATTAATTATAGGAAGCGATAAACGCGGAACAATTTACGGAATGTTCGCATTATCTGAATACATCGGCGTTTCTCCCCTGCATTTCTGGGGCGACGCTGAGCCTGTCAGCAGAGAAAATATCGAGATAACAAAAGAAATAGAAACAGTTTCCAAAGAGCCAAGCGTTAAATACCGCGGATTTTTTATTAATGATGAATGGCCTTGTTTCGGAAGCTGGACATTCGGACGATTCGGCGGCTTTACATCGGAGATGTATGATCATGTATTTGAGCTACTGCTCCGCCTTAAAGGAAATTATCTCTGGCCCGCGATGTGGACTTCATCGTTTCCTTTGGACGGGCCCGGCAGCCTCAATGAAGAGTTAGCTGACATTTACGGCGTAGTGATGGGCGCGTCGCATCATGAGCCGTGCCTGCGGGCAAGCGAAGAATGGGACAAGGTAAGAGGCGTATCATCACAATACGGCAATGACTGGAATTATTACACAAATAAAAACGGCCTTTTAAAATACTGGGAAGATGCGTTAAAAAGAAGCGGCAAATACGAAAAAATTATTACAATCGGCATGCGCGGCGAACGTGACTCGTCCATGCTCCCTGAAGGCGCGTCTCTTAAAGACAATATCGATCTTTTAAAAGACATTATAAAAAACCAGCGCGAACTTATAAAAAAACATGTTAACCCTGACATCAGCAAAGTTCGTCAGGTGTTGGCATTGTACAAAGAAGTGGAAGAATATTATTACGGCAGCAGCGAAGTAGAAGGCTTAAAAGACTGGGATGAACTTGACGGTGTTATCTGTATGTTATGCGAAGATAATTTCGGCTTTATGCGGACGCTGCCTACAGAGGACATTCGCAGCCGTAGCGGCGGCTTCGGCATGTATTATCATTTTGACTACCACGGAGGACCTATATCGTTCGAATGGATGCCGTCATCTTCATTTGAAAGAACATGGGAGCAGATGTGCATGGCTTACGATTACGGAATCAGGGATATCTGGATTGTAAATGTCGGCGATTTAAAATTTAACGAGGTACCACTTTCATATTTTATGGAACTCGCCTACGATTTTGAAAAATGGGGCACTGATTCACCTAACAGCATAGATCAATATACTGAATTATGGCTTAAAAAAACATTCCCGTCCGTTGAATCTTCGTTACGCGAAAAAATCGGCGAAGTTCTTCACGGCTATATAAGAATGAACGCGATGAGGCGCCCGGAAGCTCTTAACGATAATATTTATCATCCATGCCATTATCTTGAAACAGACAGAATATTATCTCTTGCGGTAAAAATCGGAAAAATGAATAAGGAAATAATCAACGCTCTTTCTAAGAAGGATGAAAAAGTTAAAAACGCTTATTACAGCATGATATATTTTCCGGCAAAAGCGAGCATTAATCTTTTAAGAATGCATTTATTCGCGGGAAAAAACCGCCATTACGCGAAACAGGGAAAGAAAATCGCGAATGATTACGCCTCTCTTGTTACGCATTGCATAGAAAACGATCAAATTCTTGCCAAAGAATTCGCGTTATTTAAAAACGGAAAATGGAAAGGCATGGAAAAAGAACAGCACATCGGTTTTGTAAAATGGAACGAAGACAATTACAGATATCCCCTGCGTTATCAGGTAGAGCCGGCATATAAGCCTCGTTTAGTTGTATCACGCAAAGATCGCGAAAATATTTATACAAAAACTTTCGGAAGCCCGGAAAAAATTCAGATAGATGATTTTCTTTATGCCGGAAATGATGAAGTAATTCTGGAAATCGCCAATGACGGTATAGGTTATCTTGATTATGTTATTAAACCGGACGCGGATTATGACTGGCTGGAAATTCTTTCAAGTTCATTTGTGAGTTCATTAAGCGGAAAAGTTAAAACACAGGAAGAAATTGTCATTCGCTGCGACAGAACAAAACTGGGAAACGTTATACAAAACGCGAAACTTTTAATAAAAGATAAAGAAACAACGGTTGCAATAGAAATTAACGCGAAAAACCCTGATATCAACGGTCTGCCAAAAATGACTTTTCTTCAGAATAACGGCGTTATAACAATAGAAGCGAATCATTTTTGTTCCAAACAAGATATTACTATTTCGCATAACAACCGGAACTGCGGCTTTATTGAGCTGGATAACTACGGCAGAAGCGGTTTTACGGCAAAATCGGCGGGTGCGTCGGACAAAAGCGGTGAAAAATGCGGCAGCATGAAAGTTTATCCTGTTACCTTTGATTTTCCGGAATCCGTCCGCGAAAGGCCGTCACTTTCCTATCGTTTTTTAATTGAAGAAAAAAACGAGTATATAATCGAAGTCTGGACAACTCCGACAAATTCGATACAAAACAAACGCCCTCTGCGGTTTATGTTAGCTTCATCCGGTGAAACGCAGATTATCACAGCGGTTCCTTCGGACTTTAAAGCGGGGAATCCTCATTTTGATCCCTGGTGTCAGGGCGTGCTTGATAATATCCGCGTAAGCAAAACTTATTATACATTTGAGAAAGGCGTTCAGGAAATTTCAATAGGCGCGATGGAAGCGGGACTTATTCTTGAAAGAATTTTAATATATAAAAAAGACTGCGCGCCGTTAAAATCTTATTTAGGTCCGCCGGAAAGTTATTACGTAAAATAATAAAAGAATATTTTAATAGATTTCTATAAAGAAAAATTTTCGGATAATTAATTAACCTCGGCTGAAAAAAGTTTCATCTGGAGTTTTTCTTCTTCCAAACATCCTCTGCAGAGCGCGATAAAACTTTCATTGCTTCCGCCTATATCAACCTGAGACGCGCTTGTATCATTAACTTTGTACGAAAATGACGCTTCATAAGAACCGCATCTTGAGCATACCGCTTTTAAGAAAATAATCTCGTCAACTAACGGTATCATCTCCTGGGTTGTTCTCCATTCGCGCTGATGCCTGTCGCCGTTTAAAGCGGATATAAAAATTCTTTTCCCCTGTTTTGCCCAGTCAATAACGCTGAGAAGGCTGTTAAAAAATTGTCCTTCATCTATGCAGATAACGTTATACTGATCATAAGGAATATCGCTGAGATCCTCGGTATTATAATTATGAAAATCGCGGTACTCCCATTTTGAATGGGTAAAAAATTCTCTTGTATCGGTTTTCGGCCTGATTATACAGCATGGAATTCCGGCGATAGTCGCCTTGTCCATCTCATTTAATAAAATCGAGCTTTTACCGGAAAACATAGGGCCTAACAATAAGGTAATTTTTCCGGTTTTCATATTTATACTCCAGCGGCTCCGCTTTTAATCGCGGCATCAGCCGCCGCTTTCGCAACCGCGTTTTTTATTCTTGGATCGAATGCCGCAGGGATAATATAATCGCTTCGCAGTTCGTTATCGCTTACGAGATTTGAAAGCGCGTAAGCCGCGGCGATTTTCATCTCATCGTTAATATCGCCTGCGCGGACATCAAGCGCTCCCCGGAAAATTCCAGGAAAAGCCAGAACATTGTTAATCTGATTCGCGAAATCACTGCGTCCGGTTCCTACAACAGCGGCTCCAGCGGCAATGGCAATATCGGGCATGATTTCCGGCGTAGGGTTAGACATCGGAAAGAGTATTGCGTTAGGTGACATTGACTTCACCATTTCAGCGGTAACCATATGAGGAGCGGAAAGACCGATAAAAACATCGGCTCCTCGGAGAACATCGGATAGTTCTCCTTGTATCATTTGCTTGTTTGTGATTAAAGCCATTTCCTCTTTTTCGCTGTTAAGATCATTTCTTCCTTTATAAATCGCTCCCCTGCGATCGCAAAGTATCACATCGGAAAAACCGACAGCAAGCAAGAGTCGTATCACCGCGATTCCGGCTGCTCCTGCGCCGAGAGTAACCACTCTTACATTCTCAGGTTTTTTTCCGGTGAGTTTCAGCGCGTTTAAAAGAGCGGCAAGAGTTACAATCGCGGTGCCGTGCTGATCGTCATGAAAAATAGGAATGTCGCAGCGTTCTTTTAATCTTCGTTCAATCTCAAAACAGCGCGGCGCGGAAATATCTTCAAGGTTTATGCCGCCGAAACTTCCCGCAAGCAAAGCGACGGTTTCAACAATTGCGCCGACTTCTTTTGATCTGATACAAAGCGGAACAGCGTCAACTCCGCCGAACGCTTTAAACAAAACGCACTTGCCTTCCATTACAGGCATCGCCGCTTCAGGACCGATGTCGCCGAGCCCCAGCACGGCGGTTCCGTCTGTAACAACAGCGACAGTATTCCAGCGGCCTGTAAGTTCCCAGCTTTTTTTTGGATCTTTTTGAATTTCAAGACACGGCTGCGCAACACCCGGAGTATACGCAAGCGAAAGATCCTCGCGTGTCGATACAGGCATCTTGTTAATAATCTCAAGTTTTCCGCGCCACATATAATGTTTTCTAAGCGATTCTTCGGCGTAATTCATTATAAGTCAGTGTACCAGAAAAAAATTTGTTTTTCAATCAAGCCTTTCTAAAAACTGAAGTTTTAGAAAACCTCAATCATATTAAAAACCGATAATATTATTACACTCATTAAAGGCCGCAAATTTAATAACTCGGTTTTTTATTAATGAAATAATTTTTTTAGTCTGCTTTATATCATTTTCGTACCATATATTTTTAACATTAAGTGTTTTAGTTTTTCTTTCACAGACAGGTTCAATACGCCCGATAAATTTATCTCCAATGAGAACAGGCAATACATAAACACCGTATACTCGTTTTTCAGGCGGAGTATAAATTTCCCATGTATATTCAAAATTGAACAAAGCTTTTATCAATTTTCTGTCCCACAAAAAACAATCAAGCGGAGCGATAAATTCGCACCGCTGTTCGAATTCCGTTTTCATAAAAATTAAATCTATTAAATTAATATCTTCTTTTTTGCAGTAAAGCATATCGCGCACACCATCGACATTAACCTCCATAATCTTTTTTTCATCAATAAGCGATTTAAAAATTTTATTCCGCGTATCCCCGTTTAAACCTTGAATATAAAGCCACGCGTCAGACGAGCGGTTCCACATTAAACCGGCAGCTCCAATCCTGCGAAGAACGCGCCACTTCATGTGATCAAATTCAACGGGCAGAGGTTCGGGGGCGTTTAAAAATTTTTCCGGTATATGCCGCAAAGACAAATCGTAATATTTTCGCGTTCCTTTCTTATGATGAATAATAAGTTCTCCGGTTGAATACATCTGTTCAAGAACAGAGCGTGACATTTTATTACCGGCGCTCCAGTGTATTGCCGATTGCCAGTAAGAATCTCCTTTAATGTTTATATCGCTTGAGCAAATTGTGCCATTATCTTTAATATAGGATATAACTTGTTTAAAGGAATTTATAATTTCAGGATATTTTTTAAGATTGTCACGCGACATTTTTCTGTATCTTTCAAAATACGGCCAGTCTTCTACAGGAATTATCGAAAGGTTTTTATCAGGATAATCAAAAAGTTTTCTTTCTTTGTACAAAAGTTCGTTTAACATATTTTTAGAAAAACCGTCTACTCGCGACTGTAAAGTCAGTTCGGTGTTTTTCCCGCATATATCAACAGGATCAAACTGAATACATCCTGTCTGCCGAATAAAATCAAGCGCGCCCTTTTTCATGTGAAATTTATATTCGCCAAGTAAGCCGTGTTTTAACAGCAGGAATTGCCGCGCTTGTTTATTCGATAATTTTACCATTAATTAATTATATATACTTTTTATTTAATTAAAATATATATGAAAAATTACTTCTTGACAAATGATAAAAATATTTTTAAAATAATTTATTATGACATTACTTTCCGAATTCAGCGTACAAACAGGCGGAGCTGCCAGAATCGGCGGCACAACAGACTGGATTAACATAACAGATAACGTACAAAATATTGTTGCATCATCCGGAGTGCGCGAGGGAATATGCGTTGTATTTGTGCCGCACACAACAGCGGCTGTAACAATTAATGAAAACGCGGATCCTGACGTGCCGCGGGATATTAATTTCGCATTAAATATGATATCTCCTGAAATGCGCGAATTCCGCCACAGCGAAGGCAATTCGGCGGCGCATATTAAAACAAGCCTTGTCGGACCTTCAATTACAGTGATTATAACAGGCGGGAAACTTCTTCTTGGAACATGGCAGGGTATTTGGTTCAATGAATATGACGGCCCGCGCATGCGCAAAGTTCATGTGCGCGTAATGGGCGAATAAAATAATTTAAGCACGCAGAAAATAATTTTTTATTATACAGAAAAATTTATTTTATTCCCATTCAATCGTAGCAGGCGGCTTGCTTGATATATCGTAAATTACCCGTCCGATCTCTTTTACAGAGTTTGTTATACGCTCTGATATCGCGAGAATATCTTCGGATTCAAACGGATAAACATCCGCTGTCATGCCGTCGCTGCTTATAATGGCGCGTAACGCAAGAACAAAACCGTAGCTGCGCCCGTCTTTTACAGTGCCTGTAGAACAGACAGGCAGAAGCACAGCGAACGCCTGCCAGATATCATCGTAAAGACTGCGATCAGCGTTATTTTTACAGCGGCGTTTTTTCAATTCATCAATAAAAATCGCGTCCGCTTCGCGGAGGATATCGCATTTAATTTTTGTAACTTCTCCTGGAATTCGCGTCGCAAGCCCGGGGCCGGGAAACGGATGGCGGCAGACAGCGTCTTCATTGACGCCCAGATAACGCCCAAGCCGGCGCACTTCGTCTTTGTAAAGGCGATCCAGCGGCTCAATAATTTTTCCTGCTCTGCGTTTCGCGTCAACTAACAGGCTTGCTACATTATGATGACTTTTTATTACATGCGCTTTCTTGCCTACGCCTTTTCCGCTTTCGATTAAATCCGTATACAAAGTTCCCTGCGCCAGCAGATAATTATCAGGGAGATTAAGGCGCGCTGTCTCCCGCTCCTGTATCGAAATAAATAAATCGCCTATTGCCCTGCGTTTATCTTCAGGATCCGTTTTTCCTTTAAGAGCGGAAAGGAATTCATCCTCGCACATTATTATATGAACATTATTTGCACCTAACTTTTCCAGTATCGCGCGGACATCCGCGGTTTCATTTTTGCGCATTAAACCTGTATCAATATACATAAGATGAACCTGTTCGCTTTTAAGCGCCTTTAAAAGCGCGGCGCCTGCGACAGTTGAATCAACGCCGCCTGAGATTAAAAGCAGCACGGAGTTATCCCCGGCGCGTTCCTTTAGAGCGGCGATTAATTCCTCTGTATAATTTTCCATGCTCCAGCTTTTTTCACAGCCGCAGATATTAAAAATAAACGCGCCGAGTATATTATCGCCATCTTCGCAATGCGTTACCTCAGGATGAAACTGAAGCCCAAACCACGGCTTTTCGTTATGTGCAACAACGGCGGGATAGCCTGTCGCGCTTGTTCCGCGCTGAATAAAACCGGGAGCAAGCCGAGTCAGCGTATCCCCGTGGCTCATCCACGCGGTAAAAGAATTTCTAAACCCTTTTAAAAATTTATCCGCTGTCCCGCTGATATTTGTCATTCCATCCGGGCTTTCTTTAGAAGCATCGTTCTTTAATTTCATTTCTACTTTTATACGCCCGTACTCAACATGCGGCAAAGCCTCTATCTTACCTCCTAAATCATACGTCATTCTCTGAAGGCCGTAACAAATTCCAAGAAGAGGCATAACGCTACCATCCGCGCGGAAACAATTATAAATTTTTTTATCAGGCGCCGCGCCTTCGCCGTACACAGATTCGGGAGAGCCGGATAAAACAATTCCTTTTACATCGTCAGTTATAATATTATCTGTTAATTGCGCATCACCGCTGACAATCTCCGTATAAACACCCATGTCGCGTATCCGCCGCGCGATAAGCTGAGTGGTTTGGCTTCCGAAATCAAGAATTATAATTTTATTCATGTGTAAAGTATATATAATATTGGACTAACGGTCAGCCGGCTCCATGTTTCCGTAATCAGGCTCAATTCCGCGGGATCGCAGCAGTTCTACATATTGTTTAAGCTGAGAATTGCTTTCGTCTTTTCCGAGCGAAAAACCAGCCAGAAAAATTTCTTCGCTGCTTTTTGTCCAGCTTAATTTCATATTAAGGCTGAAAGAACGGATATTATCTTCTTTAGGAGGAATAATCTGTACCTTGTAAACTTTATCGGGAACGATAGAGACATAAGTAACGCTCATTAAACTGCATCCTGAAATACTGATATTACCAAGCAGCCCTTCGCCTTCATACCCTGAGATACAAACTCCGGCGTTTAATTCAGATAACGGCGTACCCCACCGCGGAGCTCCCCGTTCCCGGAAAACCGCTGTTTGATCGCTTAATTCTTCTTTCTTCTTTTTAAATAACATATAACCGCCTTATAATTTTTTTTCAGGACGCATGATGATCGTACCGTCCACAATTTTCTTGGCCATTGAAAAAGAGGCGGCTATTTGATTGCTTGCGGTTCTCGCCGAATTAACGCTTGAACTTACTTCAATTGACGCGGCGTTCAAATCTTTAACAGTATCAGCAATGACTGTACTGTCGTCTGTAATTTTTACGGAATCCCTGTTTACTTCATCTACCATTCTTCTGATTTTATTAAGGGCATCCGTAATTTGTCCGCTGTTTCTGGACTGCATCTCTATGGTTTCTTTAATGCTCGTGAACGAAGCGCTCATCTCGGTTAATTTATAAAAAATATTATTCATGCTCTCCGAATTGGAGCCGGCTACTTTTTCAATTCCGTCTATCGCATGAGTCATGTTTTTAATTTCCGCAGAGATGGAATTAGATTCTTTGTTGGACATTTCCGCAAGTTTGCGGATTTCCGAAGAAACTACAGCGAAACCTTTTCCGGCTTCTCCGGCATGCGCCGCTTCGATCGCTGCGTTCATCGCAAGAATGTTTGTCTGCGCCGCGATGTTCGCAATTGTTCTATTCGCTTTTTCCAGCGCGGCGGATCGTTCCGTTAAATTAACAATATCTTTAGTAAGCTGTTCAAGGTTTTTCTTGCTTGTTTTTGATGACTCGCCGAGCGTTACGGTTATTTCGTTGGCCTCCGCTACAGTGCTTCTGATGCTGTAAATTCCTTCGACCATTTGTTCGATCATTTTTGATGACGCGTTTATGCTCTCTGACTGAGATGATACCGCATCGTTCAAGGCGTTAATGTTTACAATAATGCCGTCTACAGACCCTGATGTCTTCCGGACAGAATCAATTTCACCTTCGCTTTTTTTAACAAGCACATCCATGCCGTCGATAATCGTTTTAAGTTCATCGTTTGACTGGTTAATAATCTTGTTAAGGTTGCGGCTGATATTCAGCTGCTTGCCGAGCTGTTCGTCGTTGATTTCTCCCATCGTCTGGCGGAGCGTGTCTCTGATTGCATACAACGCCGACTGCATTACGCCGATTTCATCACTGCGCAGTTTAGAAGTTTTAATGTCAAAGCGCATTTTCGCAAGCGTGTTTGCCGCCTCGGATACTTCGATGATTGGCTTTGTAATGGAAGCGGCTACAGTCAGAGAAACAAAAACCGCGGCTGTCAGAATAATGACAAGGGAAATAATAAAAACAAAAATCGCCTGATTCTGAAGCCCCATAACATAACTGACATCAAGATCAAGACCTAAAACGCCTGCGACTTTTCCTGAGTCGTTTATTACCGGATGAAAACCTGAAACAAATGTTCCCCATTCATCAGTGTAAGGATCTTTGGTAATAACATAATTTCCGCTGTTCCATGCCTGCATAATTTCATCCGGCGGATCAACATATATATCCATCATGTAACTATCCGCGTTATTATCGTAAAACTGCGAAATATCATCAGTATCAAAAATGAATATAATATTGTTTCTGTCAACCTGCAGATAATAAATATAAGCAAAGCCGTAAGCATCGCCTATACTTTCAATTCTTCTTACAAGGCTGTAATAGTCCTGCGAGCCTGCAAGCCCTCCCGCTTTTACTGCTTCAATATCCTTTAATTCGGGAAAGAGCCGTTCAATCGAACCAGCGGTATTTTCTATTACTTCGGAATAACTTCTTACAATATAGTTATGATATTGAAAGAAAAGAATTAAACCGATTCCAAGGGCCACAACAAGACTTAGTCCGGAAAATAAAAGCGAAAAAGTTGTTTTTAAACTCTTCATTGTAATTAAATTTAAACATATTTTTTTATATTTTACAATAAAAAATGATAGAATAATAAAATTGTTAAAAAATAAAACAATACATTCATTAAACAGGATTTATATATCTGGACAGCATAATATATTTAAAGATAACATAAAACATGAAAAAGAAGATTAAACAAATAATAATATGTATTACTATTGTTATCGGGTCAGCGGTTCTGCTTGCGGGGATTTTCCTTGGAGTTCTCACCATCGCCGAGTACAGACCCGGTGATATCGTAAATCTGGAAATAAAAAATCACGAAGCGGTACGGCTGTTCCGGCTTCAGACGGATATACCTTTCAGCGTTCTTATCTGGAACATCGGTTACGCCTCTCTTGATGAAAGCCAGGATTTTATCATGGACGGAGGAAAGGGAGTAAGGCCGCCGACCGGAGAAAATGTCAGGCGGAATCTTTCCGGCATCAGAAATTTTATTACAGGAACAAACAGCGATATCGTTTTAATTCAGGAGATAGATATCGCGTCAAAGCGTTCATATTATACCGATCAGCGCGAATATCTGACAGAAAATTTTACCGGTTCTTCAGCTTTTGCGTATAATTTTAACAGTATATTTGTTCCGATTCCCTTCCCGGAATTTATCGGTAAAGTAGAAAGCGGCCTTTTAAATCTCAGCCGTTTCCAAACCTCCGAAGCTTTTCGCATGAGCCTTCCGAATCCGTTTACATGGCCGGTACGTGCCGTAAACCTGAAACGCTGCATTTTGGTAAGCCGCCACCCGCTGGAAAATTCCGCGGCGGAACTGGTAGTAGTAAATCTTCATTTAGAGGCTTATGACACAAGCGGAGGCCGCGAGGCTCAGACCAAGGCAATGCTCGATTTTATGTACAGCGAATACGCGAAAGGCAATTATGTTATCGCGGGCGGCGACTTTAACCAGAACTTTCCCGGAATTAATCCTCATCGTTTTGCGGTAAAAAACAGCGATTACTTTGTCCCGGGAAATTTAAGCCAGTCATTACTCGCGCCGGGCTGGCATTTTGCATCCGGCACACTGACGCCGACAGCCCGGCTTCTCAATGAACCATTCTCAGGCGACCTTGAAAATACGCAGTTGTACTTAATTGACGGTTTTATTCTTTCGCCGAATGTTGAACTTGTTAATGTGACAACGTTCGATCTTGGTTTTAGATACTCAGATCACAACCCTGTCAGGCTCGAAGCTGTTTTAAAAAGTGATTAACAATTAAACCTAAGGCAGCTTTTCCTAATAACGCGAACCTGCAGTTCGAAAGTTTTGGAAAAGCCTCAGATGAAAAAAACTAACATCAGAAATATTATTTATGTGCTTCCGCAATTTCGTAGCAATAGTCGCCGAGCTTTTCGATACGGCGGACAAGTTCAATAAAAAGCAGCTCCGCTTTTACATTTTCACCGGCTTCGATGCGTTTGCGCCCGAGCTTATGCAGTTTTTTACGTTTTTTATCGATTTTTTCCTCCAGCTCCATGGTCTTAAGCTTTTGTTCAGGCGATGGTTTAACGCCGAATTGATTGTCAAGAAGAGCCAGGAATTTTTCAACCTGACCGACATAAGGAATAAGCTGATCCATTTCCTTATCTTTAAAGACGCATTTTTTTCCAACGCTTTTATCCAGCAGATAACTAAGCCCCAAACATTCATCGCTCATTGACTCGAGAGCTACAATAACCTGTAAAAGATAAGAAATGCGCGATTCCATGCGGGTGTTTGTGTTCATACTTGTACACTCAATAAAGAAATTACTCAGCACTTCGCGCATATCGTCAATATAGTCCTCTTTTTTCTTGAGCTCTGCGCATAAAGCAGCTGTGTTCTCTTCATCTTTGCCGTTTTTCTCCTGAAGACCGCGCAGCACAACGCAAAAACTTGAATACATGGACGAAACAATTCGAGCCATATCTTTAACTTCTTTCTCGGCGCGGATAATATTCAACTCCGCCGAGTTAACATTGCCCGAAGAAATCGGCGTAAATGTATAACGGGTTAATACGGCTGCGTCAGTTTTTTTACTGCGGATCAGCCATGTAACAAATCTTGCGTATTGATTAATAAAGGGCAGGAAGATAATCGTGTTGATAACTTTAAACATTGTATGCAGCATCGCAAGATGCAGCGGAATTTCCAAATAAGGATTGCCGGGAACTAAAAAATCAATTAATCCGAGAAGCGGCTTTAAAAGAGGAAGCGCCCAGCAGGAACCAAGCACATTAAAAAGAACATGCGTCCACGCGGCACGCTTCGCTTCGATGGTTCCGTTGATTGACGCAAGCAGGCCGTCTGTCGTTGTTCCGATATTAGCGCCGAGAATCATTCCGACAGCCATTTCGTAAGTAATGATATTGTTAACTGCCATTGTCATGATGATTGTAACCGCGGCGGTAGATGAATTAATAAGAACAGTCATGAGAATACTTGTGCCGAAACCGATTAAAATGGCGATAAATCCCATATCTTTAAACGCGGTTATCGCATCAAAATTGATTACCTCGTTAATTTTTCCCATTTCGTTAGCAAGATAATAAAGCCCTAAAAATAAAAAACCGAATCCAAATATAAATTCGCCGATTGCTTTATACTTCCATTTGATAATCTTCAGAAGAAAACCAATGCCTATTGCGGGTACAGCAAGACTGTCTATGCTGATTTTAAAACCGATAAGTCCAATTATCCATGCTGTCATAGTTGTCCCGATATTCGCGCCGAAAAGAACCCCGATTGACTGCACAAGCGATAAAAGTCCGGCGTTTACAAATGAAACCACCATAACGGAAACTGCTGATGACGACTGAACAATCGCTGTCACCAAAAAGCCTGTTAACACCCCGACAAAACGGTTGCCGGCCATCAAATTTAAAGCTTTTCGCATACGTTCGCCGGTGCTTTTCTGCAAACCGTCGCTCATCACCTGCATACCATACAAAAACATGCATAACCCGCCGGTCATGGTAATAATTAAAGAAAAAATTGCCATAAATATATGGTATATAAGGATTGTCTTTATTTCCAGTAAAAAAAATAAATTTAACTTAAAAAAAATTGACTATTATAAAATTATTTGCTAGAATAACTGACTGCCGTTTAGAAACAGCAAAGGGGGATTATAAGTGTGATTAAGGCAAGTCAACCCACCCGGCAGAAAATCTATTTAAAATCCGGCAGATCATTAAACAGCGTAGTTAAGGATAATTTATCATCTTACGCGTTCATGGTTCCGTGGCTTTTAGGGTTTTTCCTTCTAGTTTTATACCCGATGGGTTATTCTTTTTATCTGTCATTTACCGAGTTTAATCTAATTAGAGATCCGAAATGGATAGGACTTAATAATTTTAGAGAAATGTTCACCGGAATCGATTTTATCGGCGCTGACGGAGAGCTGTATAAATATAGAGACACAAGATTTATGACATCGCTTTGGGTTACTGTAAAGTATGTTTTTTTATCTGTGCCCGCTAAACTTATTTTTGCTCTTGCGGTAGCAATGCTAATGAGCCAAAAGCTCAGAGGTATCCCATTATACCGCACCATTTACTATATTCCGACCCTTCTCGGCGGCTCAGTTGCCATTTCGGTATTGTGGAGACAGCTTTTTTCAAGTGAAGGCGCTATTAACGCTATTATCAGATCGGTATCTAATGGCGCTCTTAATCCTCCTTCCTGGATTTCAAGTCCTGAATTTGCTTTGTATACGCTGGTTTTGTTATCAGTTTGGCAGTTTGGATCGCCTATGATAATTTTCCTTGCCGGTATTAAACAGATTCCTACAGAATATTATGAGGCTGCCAGCGTTGACGGAGCCGGTAAATTTAAACAATTTATATTCATTACTTTACCCTGTCTCTCTCCGATAATTTTCTTTAACTTTATTATGCAGATGATTGGCGCGTTTCAGGCATTTACACAGGCATACATAATTTCCAACGGCCAGGGCGGGCCTGTGGATTCTACATTATTTTACAGTCTTTATTTATATATGCGGGGATTTGCACAAGGATATATGGGTTATGCGTCAGCAATGGCATGGGTATTACTTGTAATAATTGCAACATTTACGTTCCTTGCGTTCAAATTTTCCGGCAGGCTTGTAAGTTATGGGAGCGGCGAATGAGAGACAGACCATTTATATCAACTGCTTTAACCCATCTTATAATAATTTTATTAGGCATTGGCATGCTGTATCCGATTGTATGGCTTATAATGGCTTCATTCAAGGAAGCAAACCAGATATTCAGTAACCCTGCCTTATTACCGGAAACATGGACAGTTCAAAATTATATAAATGGCTGGAAAGGCATTCATATTGTTGATTTCGGCACTTTTTTTGCGAATTCTTTTTTCATCAGTGTTTCCTGTACAATAATTAATGCCGCAGCGTGTTCCGTGACCGCTTACGCTTTTGCAAGATTAAATTTCAAAGGAAGAAAATTCTGGTTTGCGCTTATGATGGTAACGATGATGCTGCCGGGGCATGTTACCACGCTTCCGCGTTATGTTATCTTTTTTAATCTAGGCTGGATTGATACATTCTATCCTTTTATTGTGCCGTCGTTCTTCGGAGGGGAAGCGTTCTTTATTTTCCTGATGGTGCAGTTTATCAGAAGTCTTCCAAAGGATATGGACGAATCCGCTGTTATTGACGGCTGTAATAAATTCGGGATTTACTGGAGAATCATACTTCCTTTAAGTATTCCCGCGGTAATCACTACATTACTGTTTAAATTCCTTTGGACATGGGATGACTTTTTCAGTCAAATGATATATTTAAACTCACCGCAGTTATATACAGTTCCGCTTGGCTTACGGCTCTTCCTTGATTCCACAGGCGTTTCCTCATGGGGTTCCATGTTCGCAATGTCGGTATTATCACTTATTCCCTGCTTCATCTTATTTTTCAGCTTACAAAGATACTTTGTGCAGGGTATTTCAACAACGGGTATTAAAGGGTAGTTTACCCTTATATAAATTTTTACGGAGGTTATCATGAAAAAAGGAATCATGATTCTGTTAATGCTTATTATAGCAGGCAGTATGGTGTTTGCAGGCGGCGGAAACCAGCAGGCACAGACAACAACAACACAGCAGGGATCAAATGTCGTCCGCTGGTCATTCTGGGGCAGTGAAGGACGCATCAGGAATTACCAGTTAACCAATGATATTTTCCTTGAGGAAACAGGGATTATTATCGCTGGTGAACCCGCACCGGGTACAGATCAGCACTTTAACAAGTTCTTTACACAGTTCCGCGGCGGCGGTGCAGCGGATATTATTCAGCTTGGCGGCTGGTTTTCTAACCTGAACATTTCAGATAACGGCAGAAGCGCGCCCGGTATTGAAGATATTCTTCTCCCGCTTGATCCATATGTAAGAAGCGGCGCCCTGAATATGACGAATGTTGATACGGCAGCTATTAACGCAGGAACAAGAGACGGCGTTCTTTACGCCATTTCCGCGGGTACCAATATGCCGGCGCTGGTCTATAATAAATCGTTATTGCAAAGAGTCGGCGCTCCTCTCCCGGCGGTTGATATGACATGGGCGCAGTTTGAAACATGGCTTGCCGCTGTTAAGGCAAGGCTTCCTGCCAATACCTATGTTATGACAGATAACGGCTCAACTACAACAGGTTCTGTTTTCTTCGGTTACTGGGCAGGCGACAACCAGACTCCGGTTTGGGACGGCGCAAGAACTCAGCTTACAACCGCTGTTGTTCAGAGATATTTGGATATGTGGTCCGGGTGGCGCACAGCAGGATATATTCCTCCGGCAGCAGTAGCCGCTGACTTCGCGGAAACCAATGAATCGACTTCATCTTTAGTCGCCGGCAGAACAGCGCTTTCCTTTATCTGGTCAAACCAGCTTAACGGTTATCAGGGTGCAATGACAGATGAACTTGACCTGATTATGCTCCCCAACGCGGCAGTTACCAAAGGTCTTTGGGCGCAGATGAGCCAGATGATCGGCATTAACAAAAATACAAAGAATGCCGATAACGCAATAAAATATCTTAACTTCAGATTGAATGACCCAAGAGTATGGGGGATTATGGGCGCAGACCCCGGAGTACCGGTTACACCGGCGACAAGAGCCGCAGTTAGCGCTAACGCAACTCCTGTAACACAGAAGATCATTGCATATCTTGATGTCGCAGGTAAAAACGCATCACCGCCAAATCCCAATATGCCCAACGACACAGAATGGAATTCAGGGCTCTTCCTTATCTATCAGAACGCTGCTTTTGGACGTATCACAAACGCCGCGGCTGCACAGCAGATCATGGATCTTATTACAAGACTTACAAGATAGTTTAACTGTCTCCTGATTTGACGACAGGTCGAATTAAAGCGCAGTCCTTAGGGGCTGCGTTTTTTTATGGGACTGGGAAGATTTAACACGAACGATCAACCAACACAAACTATTTTTGGAATATGAGATTTCGAATCGCGATAACAGCAAGAAGAAATTTTTTTACCGCGAACCATACAAACAACACGAACAGGCTAATTTTTTTTAATAACACAGCGTTTTGAACAGCCAGCACAATGATGTTTCTTCTTATCCCGATGCATTTTGAAAATAATCGCTGCGGTAATAATTAATAAAACCAATAATGTTAATATTGTTCCCGGATTTTCAATTATCATTTAAACCTCTATTTATTAAGAAGTTATTCAATAGTTAAAGCTATCGAACAATTTAAAATCAATTTATAAGCGCTTTCCTGTTTTCAGGCCGGAGCAGCAGGAAGAAAAATCCTGCGGTTAACAGGACAGCGGCAACTGTTCCCGCTCCAAAAAAACCTGTAAACAACATTCCAAACTGATAAAGACAAAGTGAAACAATGTACGCAAATCCGCATTGATAGCCAATAGCAGCCCAAAACCATTTTATATTATTCATTTCGCGCCTGATGGCCGCAATTGCCGCAAAGCACGGAGCGCACAGAAGATTAAATATTAAAAATGAAAACGCGCTTAATGAAGTAAACTGTAAAGCCAGCGCACTCCACATCTCTGCACCGTTCCCGGCTTCGGCAAAACCGTAAAGTATTCCGAATGTACTTACAATATTTTCTTTTGCGATTAGCCCGGTAAACGCCGCGACAGCCGCCTGCCAGCTTCCCCAGCCAAGCGGAGAAAATACCGGCGCGATAAAATTGCCGATGACAGCAAGGATACTTGCATCCATATCAACCATGCCAAAACCGCCGCTTTGTTTCCATCCAAAGTTTGACGCAAACCAAATAAAAATAGTCGCAAGTAAAATAATGGTTCCCGCTTTCTTGATAAAAGACCAGCCGCGTTCCCACATGCTTTTTAACACATTAATTATAGTCGGCATGTGATACGCAGGGAGTTCCATTACAAAAGGCGCCGCATTACCCGCGAACATTTTAGTTTTTTTCAAGATAATTCCCGAACAAACAATCGCCGCGATTCCCGTAAAGTAAGCAGTAGGCGCAACCCACCATGCTCCATTAAAAAGCGCCCCTGCGATTAAAGCGATGACCGGCAGTTTTGCCGCGCACGGTATAAATGTAGTTGTAATAATTGTCATTTTCCTGTCGCGGTCGTTTTCGATCGTGCGCGAAGCCATAATTCCAGGCACGCCGCATCCTGTACCGATCAAAATCGGAATAAAAGATTTTCCGGATAATCCGAATTTGCGGAATATTCTATCCATGATAAACGCGATACGGGCCATATAACCGCAGCCTTCCAGAAATGCGAGGAAAATAAAAAGAATTAATATTTGCGGCACAAAACCAAGCACAGCGCCCACACCCGCGACAATTCCATCCAGTATTAAATTCTGAAGCCATTGCGCGCAGTTAATCGATTCAAGAAAACCGCCCAGCGCCGCAGGAACGCCCGGAATCCATAAACCAAAGAAATGCCAGCCTTCTCCGAAAACGCCCTCATTTGCCCAGTCGGTTACATGTGAACCGACAGTTGTTACCGAAATAAAATAAACGATAAACATTACAGCGGCAAAAATAGGCAGAGCTAAAATCCGGTTAGTGACTATTTTGTCAATTTTATCAGAAACTGAAAAATTACTTTTATTCTTTATTTTAACGCAGTCTTTAATTATTGAATCAATGTAGTTATAGCGCGCGGTAATAATTATGCTTTCGCTGTCATCACCCAGTTCTTTTTCTCCCCGTAATATATCTTCCTCTATATGTTCCACCTGTTCTTTTGATAAATTTAATTTCTCGATAATTTTTTTATCGCGTTCAAAAAGTTTAATCGCGAAAAACCGCTGCTGCTCCTGCGGAAAATTATGAAGCACGGCTTCTTCAATATGCGCTAAAGTATGCTCAACTCCTCCTGAAAAACTGTGATTTGGAACTGTTTTCTCTCCGCCTACCGCTTTAACAGCAATATCGGCGGCCTCTGTAACGCCGCTGCCTTTAAGCGCGGAAATTTCAACAACCTGACACGCCAATACTTTAGAGAGATGCTCATTATTAATTTTGTCTCCTTGTTTTTTGACAACATCAATCATATTAATTGCCGCGACAACAGGAATGCCAAGCTCTGTAAGCTGAGTTGTTAAAAATAAATTCCGTTCCAGATTTGTTCCGTCAATAATATTTAAAATAACATCGGGACATTCATCAAGTAAATAATTTCGCGCGACAATTTCTTCCGGCGTGTAAGGAGATAAGGAATAAATTCCCGGCAAATCTGTAATGATTACATCATCATTGCCTTTCAATTTACCTTCTTTTTTTTCTACAGTAACCCCCGGCCAGTTTCCGACAAATTGATTTGATCCTGTAAGCATGTTAAACAATGTTGTTTTTCCGCTGTTCGGGTTTCCCGCAAGAGCAATTTTAATCGCCATAATGTTTTTCCTAATAATTTTTAATTTGTTCTAATTCGAATATATTTAAATTGTCCCGCTTATTTTCTTTCAACTTCGATTAATTCAGCGTCAGCTTTCCTTATAGAAAGTTCATAACCTCGTACGTTTATTTCTATCGGATCTCCCAGCGGCGCGACTTTTCTAACGTAAATTTCAACTCCCTTAGTTACGCCCATTTCCATAATCCGCCGTTTTATCGGACCTTCGCCGTTAATTTTAATTACCCTGATTGTTATTCCGGGTTTTATTTCTTTAAGTGTCATGAATTCTCCTTAGTTAGTTGCTTCTAACTCTAGGTTAGTCTAAACTAACGCAAATGTCAATAGCAAAAATTAAAAAGATTTCAGCCATTCAAAATGTCTTTAAAAAATAAAAATATATGTTAAACTGTTTTATGGATTCAAACATTAAACAATCAATCGATCTTCTGGTAAATAACATCAGAAACTTAATCTCTGTGGATGCAAAAAAACTTGAATATATTATTGCGGCGCAAATTGCCGGAGGACACGTAATTCTGGCGGATTCCCACGGTGTCGGGAAAACGTCGCTTGCCCGGGCGCTGGCTCAGTCTATCCGCTGGCGGCCTGAGGATTTAGCGGCAATCGGCGGAAACGATAACAGCAGCCCGTCTTCAACAGGAAACACTATAGGCAGCGCTGCAGTAAACAGCGGCGTTAAAATGGAAGGGTTCAGCAGGATTCAATGCACTGTCGATCTTCTTCCTCAGGATATTCTGGGGTTTAACAGATTCATCGGACAATCAAGCGAAATGTTTTTTAATAAGGGTCCTGTGTTTGCGCATTTTGTTTTATGCGACGAAATTAATCTGCTCACTCCAAAAACACAGGGAAGTTTTTTTCAGGTGATGGAAGAACAGAGCGTTACGATCGAAGGCAGGCTGTATTATTTAAAAGATCCGTTTTTCATAATCGCTACGATGAATTTAAAAGGCGTTCATCTTTTTCCGCTTCCCATTCCGCAGCTTGACCGTTTTATGATCCGCCTTTCGCTTGGTTATCCATCCGCCGAAGATGAAACCGCGATAATTAACAGGCACGGAAAAATTGACGCGTGGGATAATTTTAAAAGCGTTATCGACAGTTCCGATTTGATCCGCTGGAAAAAAATGGTCGATGAAGTTCAGATTCATCCCGATGTTGTTTCCTACATTGTTAATTGTGTACGGTCTACAAGAACGCATCCTGACATTGAAACTCCGGCAAGCCCGCGCGCCGGTGTGCGTATTTCGCGTCTTGCGCGATCGCTCGCTCTTTGCCGCGGTATGGATTATGTGCCTGTCGATATAATTAAAGAAATTTATATTCACGCGATGGCGCACCGTATAATAACCCGCGATCCTTCCATTCCGCCGGAAGCGCCGCTTCAGAATATTTTAAACTCAACGCCTGTAGAATCGAAGCATGATTAACCGCATACAAAGGATTTGATATGGGCTTGATTATAATTCAATCAGCAGGCACGGCAAATGAATAAAAATATTTACAAGTGGTCAGGTTCTTCGCCGTTTGGCGCTTTAGTTTTATTTGTGTCGCTTGTTATGCTGATCCGTTCTCTTATTAACCGCAATTCCTACGAGATCGCAATCGCTTCCGCCGTTCTTTTCCTGATGCTTTTATTTTTAATTATAGGCATATGGAAGTCGCGAAAATTAAAAAACATGGAATGCGGATGGAAACCGCCGTTTCCGATGACTGCATGCCCCGTAAAAATAAATAATCAGGAAAAAAAATCAACATGGGAATCATTACAAAATGATCCTGAAAGACAAACATTAATCACAGGACTGGACGCGTCGATCCCGCTTTTTTTCAGGCTGCACTTTCTTATACGCGGACGTTTTTATCCAAACGGCAGCGGCAAAGGACAGTCTGTGTCGATTGAAACTTCCGTTCCGAGAAATAATACATCTGCGCAAGTGCTTCTGGATTTTCCGGTATCAGGCGTTTTAAACGGAGAAGGATTTTGTCAGCTGCGGGATATTTTTGGCTTCTTTAAATTTACATGCGGACAGCATCAGAAAAAAACAATCAATGTAAGAAGCGCGCCGTGCTTTGGCAAACAGACTCATATAAACGCGCAAAGCGGCGCGGAAGACAAGCGGAATAAACCAGCCTCGGATATCGAAAGATACCACATGAGGGAATACACGCCGGGCGATCGTTTTCGTGACATTAACTGGAAAAGCTCAGAAAAAATCGATACTCTCATTACAAGAATTTCAACTGATAATCAGGAAAAGATAAGCCGAATCGAAGTTCATTTAAGAAATTACGCTTCCGCGAAAACCGTGATAAAAATAAAGAAAGACGCTGACGGAAAAAAATCTTCTGAAGTTACGCAGGAATATTCTTTATTACAGCTTTGGTTATTGGATCGCGTAAAAGCCAGATTATCATATTTCCTGCGAAGCCTTATGGAACAAAACCCGTCTTTTATTTTTGATGTACGTTCTCCGTTAAAAAGCTGGGAAATAGAAAACATAGAAGACCTGGACGCGTTTCTAGAAGAACTTGCGAGAGTTTCGTTTGTATCGCCCCAGCATGAAATGGACTTAGGGGCAGGCAGCGGCGACATATACATATTTACAACAGCATTCGATTATTGGCTGCATTCATTTCTAATTGCAAGCAATCCGCGGCAGGTGAATCTTTTTATAACAAAGCCGTCTGATAAATCAAGTGCTGAACAGCTTGAAACAGAAATACTGCAAATCAGCGATTTTGCTTCTAACGGATGTTCGATTTCTCCCGCATGGTTAAAACGTTTTAAGATGGAACCAATCAATACAGGCGCGGCCGCTGCGGCATGCAAAGGAAAAACAGATCTATATTATGCGGAGGTCAAAATATGAACAATCCTGTCCGCATAAAATCTTCGGTTGTTTTATTTACAATAAGATTAATTTTTTATTTCAGCGCGGTTACATTGATTTATATCCATCCGGGAATTGCGGTTTCATTTGACAAGATCGGCGCAATGCAATGGTTTATCATTATTCCATTGATGGCAGTAACAGCGTTCCAATCAATTATCGCAGTCAGTTTAAAAAAGAAATTGATACTCGCTTTAGTTATTCTTCTTCCTATGTCAACTATCGCAGGGGGTTTTTCGTCCGATGCGTTTATTCCGTTCTTTGCGGGCTTTGTTAGCTTTTCATTAACTTTCCTTTTATTTCACCATAAAGAATTTCCTGCGCTTTCAGGCATTGCGAAAATTACATCGCTCGAACCTTTCTTTTTTTCATGGGTGTGCCTTCGCCTTCTTTCTCTGTCGCGTTCAAGCGAAGAAATAGCAGGCGAAAGCATAATTCTGACTCAATCTATTGTTGCGTTGACTCTTGTGATTTTTTTGTTTCACAGCGTAATAATTTATCTTTGCTTTTATCCGAACAGCCGCGTTAATTCATACAAGGAAGGAGTTGCATTTTTTTCAGGAGCCGTGGCGGCGGTAATAATTTTTATTTTTATACTACCTGCGGATTTTGTTAACAACATGATAATCGAAAATCTGATACCTGATCGGCCTCCGCAGAGAATTAACTCCGACTCAGATCGCGGTCTGCCGCAAAGGGGAAGCGGAAGAAGAACGCTGCCAGGAGAAGGAAACGGACAGGGAGAACTCCGCGGATTATCACAGTATGACTGGCCGGGAAGCGGAGACGGTTCAGGTGAAAACAGGCAGTACCTGGTAAAAATTGTCGCTTCCAGAACAGAGCCTTTGTATATGGGGGATTCATTCCGCGGTCTTCTTGATCCTGTTGACGGATTTCTTGCAAGCCCTCAGGAACCGCTGAACGATCTTGCGAAACAAAGACTTTTTGTAACATGGTCGAACAATGAATATAATTTTGATGCCGGCAGAACACGAACGGAAATTTTTTCTTTATCAACACTGCGCCAGAAATTTTTTCCATGGCGCCTTGTCTTCGCAGACCCGAATATACTGCATGAAAACACAGGGCCTCTTCAATATATTCATCAGATAGTTTCGGATTTATATATAGGCGATCCTCTCGCTCTTGTAAAAGTCCGCGGGCGCAGCTTGCTCGAATACGAGAGAGCAGCGCTTGTTCCATACCTTGAAATCGCGCTCGATCCCGGCGATAGAATTATGTTTGATACATTTCTTTCAAACGCTTTGAATTACTGGCAGGAAAACCGCAGTGAAATAATCGCCAATGATCGTTATTTTAATTCATTGTTTAATGATAACGAAACAGTTCAAAATCAAATAATGGAAGATATACTTGCGCTGCTTATAAGTTTCTCAGGCCATCAATACAATCTTGTTAATGACGAAGATTCTTCTATCGCGGCGTTAAAGAATTTTTTATATAATAGTATGGAAGGCGACTGCACAGAATTTTCCAATACGCTGGCGCTTCTCGGGCGGCTTGCCGGAATTCCCTCGCGTGTTGTAACAGGTTACCTGGCCGCGGAAAGCCTTCAGACTCAGGCGCACCTTAACGGGCTTGCGGTGCTGCAAAGACAGATTCCGATCCTGCAGCAGTTCCCGTTTGATAATCTTTTTATGGTGACAAACGCTCACAGCCATTCCTGGACGCAGTTTTATATTCCGGGTTACGGCTGGCTTGATTTTGAAGCGACATCCTTCGCAATTCCGCCTGCCGGTATGGGAGATATAAGCAACTGGGATGTCGTTATTCCAATCCTTGACGGAAGCAGAACATTCTCGCAGGTGAGGCAGTTCCCGTGGCAGGCGGTAGGCAGAACAATTCTAACTCTTTTAACCGTGGCATTAATCCTTGCATACCTTCTGCGTTACGGACGCGAGCTCGCTTTATACATTGGTTCACAAAAAGAAGGCCGGAGCGGAGCGCGCTCATTGTATCTGCTCCTTCTTGCGCGTCTTGCCGCAGACGGCCGGCCGATCAAGCCGGCGTCAAAAACCGCGCATGAATACGCGGAACTGTTTAAAATAAATCACTCGCAAAGACGTAAAAACACAGAACCACCGGTTCAAGAGATACAAAGGAGCGAAGAAGAAATAATTCACTTTAAAGCGTTTGCGGATATTTACTCTGAACTTCGCTGGCGGGAGTTTTCAAATCAGGAGGAATTAAACCAGCGTTTCAATTTATTAAAACAAGAATATAAAAATATTTTAAAAACATCAAAGAGGAAAGGACTTCATAGATGGCTTATCCGAATCGTAAGCCTGAGAGGACTGGCATACTTATGAAATATATAAAATTTTTATCACCATTATGGTTAATGATTCTTTGCAGTTTATTAGTTTATACAAGCTGCTCGCGAAGCAGCGATTGGGTGCAATTCAGAGGCGAAGGAGGCAGGGGCGTTAGTTCATCGAACATTACTCCGCCGCTTGGATTAAAATGGAAAATAAACCTCCAGTCAGGCGAAGAAATAATCCGCTCGCTTAATCCGCCTGTTGTAATCGGAGACACAATTTACTTCGGCTCCGACGACGGCAATTTTTACGCGCTTGATGTTGAGAGCGGTTACATGCGATGGGTTTTTAAAAGCGGCGCGGAGATCAATTCAATTCCTTACGCGGATAAGGAACAGGTGTACTTCGGCTGCAAGGACGGGAAACTTTACGCGCTCTCCCGTGAAACAGGACAGGAGATGTGGACATTTCAGGCAAGAGCTGAAATTAACTCGCAGGTGCAGCGGTACGGTGATTATATAATTTTTGTCGGCGACGCGGACGCGATTTATTTTCTTTCGCCGCAGGGCGAAGAGCAATTCCGCGTAAACAATCCCGGCTGGCTGCATTTTACCTTTCTTATGGCTGACGATATAATGTACATGGGCACTGGTCCAAGAACTGAACTGGTCGGCCCTTATGATATTTACAAAAGAGAATTTCTCTGGTTTCTAGATTATTACGATTTGGATGCGGTCTGGTTTTCATTTTCCGCAGTCCGCGGGGATCTTCTATACATGGGAACGGCTGACATTTACGGAGGAATGTATCTTGGATACCACGCTTACAACCGTCACACAGGAGAAGTTGTCTGGCGGCAATACAGGGACGGAATATTAAATTACAATGATTTCTCGGACGAATGGTATTACTTCTGGCGAAACGTTGACATCCTGGATTTCCTCGCGCCGACTGTCTGGAAGGATTTGGTAATCTTCACAGGCGGAGACTGCACAGCCCGCGCCTTTGACGCCGCTTCCGGCGAAATGCGCTGGGAAACAATTTTTAATATGCCTGTAAGCTCCGCGCCGACTCTCGCGAACGGAAGAGTCTACTTCGGTTTAATCGGCGACGATTTCACTCCGCCTCAGCTTATCTGCATTTCCGCGCGCGACGGAAGGCTTCTCTGGCAGATGGAAACCGACGGATCGATTTTATCCGCTCCTGTTATCGCGGGAAAGAGAATAATTTTCGGCACGGATAAAAGCGTTTTCTATGTGCTGGAAGAAGTTTTTTAAACAAACTCTTCAACAGAAAATTTAATTTTATCACTTTTAAAATACCGCGAGGCAGGACAATTCTCCGCAAACGCTGAAAAAACCAGATCGCCTGCGGACGCTCCCGCTTTAATTATTACAAGCGCTTTCCCAAGCGATGTATAGACACGCGGCAGATCATAGCCCAATGAATTATTTAAGTCAGGCGATGAAGCCCCTAAAATTATTCCGTCTCCTTCCAGCGAGAAACCTAAAAGAAAATCTTCCGCGGGATTGATTACGCCGCTTTCATCAGTAATGCTTACTTCGATGTGAGCTATTCCAAACGGAGATATTATTTTTTTATCCGCTTTAAGACTAATAACTGAAGAAGCTCCTGCGGTTTTTATTTCATGAAGCGCCGCTTCTTTTCCATTGCGGTAACCAATAATTTTCATTTCACCGGATTGATAATCTATAGGCCATTCAATTATACCGTTTTCAAAATCGGCGGGTTTTCTTCTGCCGACTTTTTTACCGTTTATCCAA
>Ga0209755_10000284_pt1 | contig 97903 bp, 101 predicted proteins | sample TergutCo191P1_FD_187301 | JGI IMG/M metagenome (GOLD analysis project Ga0209755, IMG submission 187301) | Cornitermes sp. P1 segment gut microbial communities from Petit-Saut dam, French Guiana - Co191P1 (SPAdes) (version 2) | ecosystem: Host-associated > Arthropoda: Insects > Digestive system... | reverse complement strand
TGTGTCGTTACCAATATATAAGGTGAAACAACCGAACGCTCCTTGTTAAGTGCCAATAAAAATGATATACCATTTCCACTGCCTTTGTGCAGTTCCAAGTCAAGAATAATCACATCAGGCAAATGGGTTCTGGCATACTCCAAGGCTTTCTCTGCGTTGTTAGTAACCTCAATCAAACGTATATCGTGGTGTTGCTCTATACACTGCACAAAAGCAGTGCAATCAGTGGGTTCATCTTCAACCAAAAGGACAGTCAGCGGCATGTTCATATGAATCACCCTTTGCCTTTTTCTGCCATAATATCACAATATACAACTAATAACAACGATTTTATCCTCTGCAATGTACATCATCCGAGTAGCCAATCTATAACAATGTGACACAGTCGTATATCGTATACAATCCGACTATTTTTAGCAAGTGTTTTGCAATATTAACGTCAAAGGATTGTGGTCAATTTTTGAGGGGGAAATCAACCGCAGCAATGTTTCTCGTTCAAGCGCTGTGCGTTCTCGAAGCATATTGATAAGCGATACAGTGTTATATCTTGGCATATCATGGCCTCCATGCAAAGCCCGAAGTGTCTAATGTACATTACTCTATGGTTTACTTTATCAGAATTCCCTGAATTAGTAATACAACAATATTTCTGTTATGTGTGCGGCGTAGCGTTCGTCCATTGCTGACATTATGGCGGCACGGCTTCGCTCGGACATGTGAAGTAGCAATCCGGCTACGTCTCGCGGGTCGTGCATTGCTTTCATTATGTTTGCAGCGACTTCGGGTGCCATTTGTGCGTAAGTTTCGCTAAGAGACAGCATCTCTGCCATTTCTTGTTCTGTCAAATCTGTACGCCTATGGAGCGGAACAGACCTCTCTAACATTGCCTGAAGCTGTGCCTCACGGTGCAAAATTTCGTTCTCTCGTCTGCTAATCTGCGCTTCCATTGCATCTAGTAGGATTTCCCGCTCCGTTATCTCAAAGATTCGTCCTTCCATTTCATCTTCCATAGCTCTGACACGTTCTTCTCGTATTGCCGCCTCGGCTCTCATGCGGGTATCTACGGAGTGAAACCAAGGGTCAAGCCAAATAACAAGGTCAAGCAAAGGGTCATTGATTGCCTCTCCGACTACAGTGCGTGCCCCGAGTGCATCAAAGTACAGTGCAGTACCAAATCCACCCACAAGAAGTATAAGCACGAGCAACATAAGAATGATTACGCCAAGTGAGCCGCCTTTTCTTTCGCTTCTAACCTTTGGTTCTTTCTCGCTATCGTCTTTTCCCTTTTTTGGCTCTTTAGGGGCCTTTTCTTTTTTCTTGCCCTTACCTTTGCCTTTACCGTCACCGGAATCTTCATCTTCGGTCAAATCGGTTACTTCTTCCTCTGCCACTGCGCTGCACCCCCTTTCGTCACGCTTCTTCGCTTATTACCTTAAATGATACTAAGTCATCAATATTTTTTGCTTCTTCTGCTTGTGCTTCCGCTTTCCACGTCTGATATTGTTCATCGCGTAATTTGTCGTATGCCTTTAGCTCTCTCATCGTAATTATGAGTTTTTCCTGACATTTTCGGACGACTTCTTCTGCCCTTACAATCTTTTTTCGCACTTCAACCAACGAATCTCTTAAAAATCTGAAATATGCATCGTGCTCTGTGAGAGCGGCTACTATATTTTCACCCTTTTGCAATGCTTCATCAAGCGAACGCTCCGTATCTGCGTATGCTTGGATTATTCTTTGCTCTTCGTTTAGAAGCAGTTGCAATGCTTGCTGCGCTTTTGCCAGTTCTGCCTTTTGCAGTTTTTCTACTGTCAACTTGTAATTATATAGTGCTTGTAAGGTAAACTTAAACTTTTTCATTGCCAGTGCTCCGTTGCAGCCATGAAAAGATGCAGTGAGATTTGTGTAGTTATTTTGAAAACGGAGTACTAGCTACTCGCTATTTGCCGCATCATTTCAAGGGTTTCATCGTAAGTGTAACTGTCCGTCATGCCTTGTTTTAAGAAGCTTTCGATGGGATAGTGCAGCTCAACAGATTTATCAATTTCGGGGTTTGCGCCTTGCTTGTATGCACCGATGTTTATAAGGTCTTCCGCTTCTTTGTAAATAGCAATCAGACTTTTTATTTTACCGAAATCTTCAAAATGCTCTTTCGTAACAATTTCAGGCATTACACGACTTACGCTGCCTAAAATATCAATCGGTGGGTAATGATTGCGTTGAGCTATCGCCCGGGATAGAATTATATGCCCATCGAGTATACCTCTGACTGTATCGGAAATCGGTTCATTCATGTCGTCGCCTTCTACGAGAACAGTATAAAGTGCTGTTATAGAGCCTTTATCCGACATACCTGTACGCTCAAGAAGTTTTGGGAGTATTGCAAACACCGATGGCGGAAAGCCTCTTGAAACGGGCGGCTCTCCGGCTGCCATGCCTATCTCACGCTGCGCCATTGCAAAGCGAGTGAGCGAGTCCATCAGCATCAGCACTTTGAGACCTTGATCTCTGAAATATTCAGCAACTGCTGTGCCTGTCATGGCACATTTCAGGCGGAGCAGTGCGGGCTGGTCTGATGTGGCGATGACCAGAACAGATTTTTTTAGCCCTTCTTCGCCCAAGTCTTTTTCTATAAAGTCGCGTACCTCGCGGCCCCTCTCTCCAACAAGTACGATAACATTTATGTCTGCTACAGCATATCTCGACATCATACCCATGATTGTACTTTTTCCAACACCCGTTCCCGCAAATATGCCGAGCCTTTGACCTTTGCCTACGGTCAACATGCTGTCTATCGCTTTTATACCGAGCGGCAAAGCTTCTTTTATTCTTTCACGTTCCAGTGGGTTAGGCGGCATATTATCCGCAGGATACCAAGCTTCAATTTTATCGTGCTCACTCCCGTCAAACGGATTTCCCAAAGCATCGAGCACCTTACCTACAAGTGACATACCGACCGGTACCCTAAGCTGCGTTCCCGTGTATACCACATAGCTTCCAAGCCCTATACCCTCTAAACTGCCAAAGGGCATGAGTAGTGTTTGCCCTTCTCTAAAACCGATTATTTCGGCTCGCAAAGACCTATCGTTGTCCAGAGTATACATTTCGCACACATCGCCTATTTTCGCAGGTGGTCCTGTTGCTTCAACAGCCAGACCAACTATCTTAGTGACCCTTCCTGCGCGTTCCAGTGTGTCGAACTTTGACAGTGAGTCCGCATATTTTGCTACATCAATCAGGCTCATATTGGTTTGCTCTTTCAAATGCAATTTTCACATATTCCAGCTGCGAATCTATACCCGCATTAACTGTTCCCTCGTCTGAGTCTATTATGAGGTCGCCCTCATTCATTGTAAGGTCTTTCATAACTGTTGCCGAAACTGTAACGCCACTGTCAAGTTCTATGGTTGCTGCGCCTGACGAGAAGAATCTTTCAAATTCATCGGGGCCCACTCTGATTACTATTTTTCCATCTGAGGACATCTGGCGCAGGGCATTTTTTATGAGCGATGTAAATACCGTGCCGAGTTCGTCCTCAGCAGGAGCTATAATTTTCTTAACGATTTCAATTGCAAGCTCTATTGTTCCGCTCTCTGTCTCGGTTTTTATCCGTTCTTGCTCATTATATATTTCATCGAGTACATTTTTAAGTACCTTGTCGTCTGCTGCAATTTTTTCCTGTGTTTTTTCTTCGTAAGATTGCTTGCCCTCCGCTACACCTTCGATGTAACCTTCTTGAAATCCTCGATTTTTTTCTTCTTCGATTTCATCACGGGTTTCAATCAAAATCTGCGCTGCTTCAGTCTTGGCATTATTTAAAACGGCTTCTGCCTTTTCTTGCAGTTCCTGCTCTGCCGCACTTATGTACTCGCGGAGCATTTCTTCGGCGAGTTCGGTAGGGTCAGGCGCAGGCGGATGTGCAGGTACAGAGTCAAGTTCGGGGTCAGGCTCAAGGTGCGGGTCAAAGTCGGGGTCACCGGTGCTTTCCTCGTCTTTGCCTTTATCTTTGTCCTTGTTTTTAGCATCAAAGTTCATTACTTTGTGCCTTGACACGTTTACAAGGCTTCTGTCAATTCTAAACAATCAGGTCATCCCCTTCTCCGCGGGCAACAATAATTTCGCCCTCGTCTTCAAGTTTGCGAATGACATTGACGATTTTTTGCTGGGCTTCTTCAACATCACGCACACGCACAGGCCCCATGACTTCCATATCGTCTTTTATCATTTCTTGCAGACGTTTTGAGATATTTGAGAATATTGATTTTGTGACATCTTCGCCCGCCATTTTGAGTGCGACTGCGAGGTCTTGGTTGTTGATATCGCGAAGAACGCGTTGGATTGTGACGTTGTTGAGCTTTGCGATGTCTTCAAATACGAAGAGGCGTTTTCTGATTTCGTCTGCAAGCTCGCTGTCGTTGACGTCCAGACTTTCGAGGATGTTTTTTTCGGATGAGCGGTCTAGTGAGTTTATGATTTCGACTATTGTGTCGATGCCGCCGACAATTATGTTTTCCGTGAATCCCATGGATGTGATTTTTCGCTCTAAAATACGCTCGGCTTCTTTTACATACTCGGGGGATGTGCTGCCCATGCTTGAAATTCGGCTTATGATTTCTGTCTGCCTTTCCTGCGGGAGCGATGCTATGATTTGCGCAGATTGCTTTGAATCTATGTATGACAGAACAAGCGCAATTATCTGCGGGTGTTCGTTATGTATGACGTTAAGGATTTGGTTGGAGTCAACTTTTCTGATAAACTCAAACGGACGTACTTGAAGAGACGATGATAGTTTTCTAATCATCTCTTCGGCTTTGTCTTTGCCTATCGCCTGCTCAAGAATGTCTCTGGCATAGTCAATACCGCCCTCTGTGATGAATTTCTGAGTCAGGCACATCTCATAAAATTCGTTTATGATTTGCTCTCTGATTTCAGGGTCAACACGGCGGGTAGTAGTGATACTCAGCGTCATATCGCTGATTTCTTCCTCCGACAAATACTTATACAGCTCCGCAGAATATTCCTTGCCAAGACTGATAAGCAATATGGCGGCTTTTTCTTTTGTTGACATTTCTTCCTTTGCCATCTATACAAACCCTCTTTTAATTGTTTTGCTGTCACCCTGAGCGAATGAAAATCTTATCACTTTCTCGGCGTTACAGATTCTTCTCTAAGCTCAGAATGACAGTTTACTGCAATGTCATTATGCCTCATCTGAGAGCCAGTTTCTTAGCAGCTGAGCTACCGATGCTGCATCTTTGTCTATGAATCTTTCTACTTGTTCAAGTCCGGCTGACTTTGCTGTGAGGTCAACATCTTCGTATTCAATTGCGGTCTCAGCCTCATCGCTTATCAGGTAGTCAATGCCGTCCATACCTGCTGCTGCAAGTATAGGCTCGGGTTCCGGTTCTGGGCTGAGTGCCTTGACAATTGTTCTGCCAAGCAGAAATACCATGACACCCAATAGGATTATTACTGCGTACATTAATATCATTTCGACGAGATCCCTGATTCTTTGCTGCTCTGCCAATGCTTCCATTTGTGCCCGCATTTCAGCAATTTCCGGATCTTCAAAGAAGGGTAAAAGCTGAACCGATACGTTAGCGAGCGGTACGCCTATTGCCATTGTGACAAGGTCTGCAACTTCTGCCGAGAAATCGTATTCTTCTCCTTCCCTGCCTTCAAGGTCGCGGTTAATAACCACTGAGATTCCCAAATCTCTAATGACTCCGTATTCGTGTTCTATCATTCTTCTTGTTTCGTTTATCTCATAGTTCATGGTTTCGACGTGGCGCATCCACATATCTTGGTCGTCAAACTCGCCCCATGGGTATTCAATTGAGCCCATGGCATTGGAGTCTGTGCCCGGAACCCCTTCAGCCGGCCCCCATCTGCGAGATCTCTCATGTACTATTTCAGAGCTGCGGACTATGCCGCCGAGCTCACCGGGAACGGGAGGGGTAAACACAACTTCTTCTGTTACCATTCTGTCAAAATTTAGTCTGACGTGTGGTTGTACTTGTATGTTGCTCATGCCGAAAATGGGTGACAGCAATTGCTGCACCTGTGTTTGGAATTGCGCGCTGAGTTGATTTTCAAGTGCTATGCGCTCTATGAACTCTATGTCCGGATTAATGATCTGAGCACCGACAGGGTAATGGTTGAGGTCTGAGTCGGTAATATGTATATCCTCAAACTCTATACCCGGTATTCCACCTCTGACTATTTCTGCTATTGCCTGTGCTTCTGCTTGTGTGAGCATACCTCCGCCGGCAAGCGTGAGTTGTACCGCAGCGGTCGGGCGCCTGAGATTTGTTTGGAGTCTGAATGGAGATGTTTCGCCAAAGTTTACTATGACGAGTGCGTTTTGAATTCTTGCTGATTGTATTATTTGTGTTCTGATCCATTCTCCGCGCTGCGCTTCAGACATTTGACGTGCGTAGCTCTCGGTTACGCCAAAGCCTGCTGCGCCGGATAATATATCCATACCGAACCCGGTTTGTACCAAAAGCCCCTGATCTATGAGCATCATCTCTACTCTGCCCAGATTTTGTTGCGGGACTTCAAGCCCCGCGCCGACAACTCTGACAGGCTCATTCATTTCGGTGAGTGCCGTGAATATATGTGACGTACTTACAGGGTCTCCGGTACCGGGCAATGCCACCCATACTGTCCGTGTGAGAAGGATTGTGGCAACTATCGCAAGAGTTATGACGACCCCAGACAATATGGCAAGCTGTATTTTTGTCTTTCTCGATAGCTTCGCCAAATATTCTCTTAGGCTCGTGAGTGTTCTCTCAATTGTTTCTCTCAAGTTGATACCCCCTTGTCTTCCCCATATTGCAATTTCAATGCATCATGGGCAATATAAATAATCCTCTTAAAAATTATTTTTTGCATACCACATCAAATTTTAGCATTTTCCACTTTCATTTGCAACACTTTTTTAAAAAAATACACATTATTTAGTGCCACACTGCAAAAGTGTGGCTGTATCTTGTGTGGTACAAGCGCAGGGGCGTTCACTGTACATTGCCGATTGCCTATATTTCACGTCGTTGCAGGTTTTGGCAAAAAAGGGGCTGTTGCAAAATAAGCGGGCGGTCAATGACCGCCCCTACATATGCCTAATATTTGCATTTTTGATACGATATGATTGGGTGCGCATTGCGCATCCGCATGATTTGCAACAGCCCCTTTTTGTTTTTTACTATTTCCCGGGTTTTTTCTTGATTTTTGAAAGGTCGAATGAGACAATTGGGGCATCCAATGCTTGAACGTTTGTGCTTTTTGTTGCTTCTAAGAGTTCTTCCCTGAATACCTTTACGTCTCTGGGAGCGTCTACGCCCAATTTTATTTTGTCGCCATCAATACCGAGTAGGGTTATGCGGATGTTATCACCAATGACAATGGTCTCATTAAGTTTCCTGGACAGGACTAGCATCGCTGTCTCCCTCCTCCCTTGCAACCAACTTGCATATTTCTTGGAAGATGGGGACTCTGACATTGTATTCAGAGCCGCTGAGGACTATTTGCTTTGCTCTCCCCGTGGCTGTGTTTATAATGACGGGAGCCGCAAGGTTTACGGTCATGCCTGAAATATCGTCGGGTATGACAACAACGCTCACAACATACAAATCCTCGGGTTTTTTGAGTTTAAGTCTTTTTACGTCAGTCTCGTCAATATCGAACACATAGTCCGGCAGAACAGTGAATGTATCGAGCACAGGCAGACATATACCCTTTTCCTCTGTGGCTTGAAGCCACACAAGTGGGTAGCTGTCCTCAAATTGAAGCAGCGCATAAACATGGTATTGCTCAAGACCGGGGATGCCCTCTTCAAACTTGATAAACTTCGTCTCATCAACTTCGACAGTCCCAAATCGCAGGGTGTCAATTTGCATTTTTACTCTCCCTTTTTCTAAGTAATACGAGTATCATATCACACTTATTTCGCTTTGACAATACTTCCCGAAGATAATGGGTAATTTGCTATGCGTACAGCGGTACTGCTGTTATATCCATGTGCGGTGGTATTGCAAAATAGGCGGAAACTGCGTGATGCGGGTGCAGTGATATTTGTGCCTGATTTTCGAGGCTTGCATTTACGGTGAGGCTGTGCCCTGAAAAATTTACATCTATTTGATTTACATTCCATGTCATTTGAATCAGGCTTCGCGGCATAAGCCCTATGTTGACTTCTCTCGGCCCAAGCCTTGCCATTGATGCATTTCTCGCCAGCGTGGGCACGCCGTCTCTGCCTTGAACTTGAAACCTTGCAAGCAAGTCTCCGTCATTTGCTCTGCGGGCTGTCCCCTGAAGGGCTGCCTGTCTGCCCGCATTTGCGAATTCGCTCGCAAATTGCCCCGAGGTAAGAATCCCCATTTCGCGCCTGACTGCTTCTTTGTGCGCTGTAAATGTGGGTTGCTCGGAGTTTATATTTAGTTGTGAACGCTGACTGTTTATTTGGATAGCGGGTGTCGGGGAGTTTATGTTGAGGTTTGAACGCGTGATATTTAAGCCCACCTGAGCGCGCTGTTCATTTATGTTTATCCTCATTAACATTGACATTTTTTAAGTCACCCGCCTTAGATCATCCGTTATCTCGGCTTCATAGACACGATGCGGGCGATCAATAACCGCCCATACATCGCTTTTGTCAAATTATAGCATATTTTGCTCCAAATGTAAAGATTATCTCAGAAAATCCATCAGTGTCGGTTGGATTATTCTCGCACCGGCAGATAGTGCCGCTTGATAGACTGTTTCTGCCATACGGAGATTCATTATAACCTCTGCAATATCGGCATCTTCTGCGTTTGATTGCATCTCACGGTAGTTGAGCCAATCTGCATCAAATCTTGCATCTATAAGTTCCAGTCTGCGCTGTCTGCCGCCGACTTCTGCTGTTCTTGCCAACAGGTGATTTTGTGCATCTTGTATCTGGCCTATGAGCAAAGTCATTTCATCTGTCCTGATGGGGCGGGGACCATCAGACGGGTCGTTCGGGTTAATCCAGTTGCCGGTAAGGCCGTTATATACATCTGTGAGCATACTGAACACATTTCTCATCACCGGCTGATTGGGGTCGTCCGCATCAAACGGGTCCTGTGTTCTGAACATTACGAGGTCAATACCATTCATAGTCACGGGCATCATTATGCCGGGTCCCACTTCAAACTCAATGATATTACCCCTGAGAAAACTCAGCTCGGGAACTACTGTTCCGTCCGGCAATACGCCGTTCTCCATCGCGTACTCGTATTCAGCCGCTGTCAAGTTGTCTAACTGCGATAAATTGAAGCCGTTAAACAGGAGATTTCCATCATCATCAAGTGTAAACGGTCTGGTTTCAGCGGGAGCTCCACCTGCAAAGTCACCCGGGGTATTGAATCCGCTGAATACAAACCTGTCGCCGAATGTGGTGTTGAGTGAATCAAGGAAGTGGGTTCTCATTTGCCCTACAAACCTTGAGATATTTACTTTGTCAGAAGGAGTCATTGTGCCGCCCGAGCTTACCATTTCCTCATATATATATCCAAGAGTCCGTTGCATCTCCATGACACCTGATTCGGTTTGTGTCAGCCAGTCTTTTGCCGAGCCGATGGACTGCTGGAAATGGTCAATACGGGAGAGCCTGTTGCGTGCCGCTTGCCCGAAAACAAGCGCAGAAGGATTGTCGCTGATATGCGCCCACTGTCTGCCGCTTGACAATTGATTTTGCAGTCTGTCTACTCTGCCGAGATTATTATTGAGGTTGCTGAGAAGCGTGTTTCTGAGCATTGAATTAGTGACCCTTGATACCATGATTATTTCCTCCTTGTTTTGCGAGACGATGTTGGCACCGTCCCCTACGGTTATGCGGGAATACCCTTTGTGGGGGGCGGGATGCGCAAGGCGCATCCCCTACCCGGGCGCATAAAGTGCGTTATTATTATAGTCCTACTCGACCTGTGCCGTTTATGAGCCTGTCGAGGGCTTCGTCTATTGCTGTTATTACACGGGCTGCGCCGTTGTATGCGTGCTGGAATCTGACCAGTCCTACCATTTCTTCGTCAAGTGAAACTCCGGCGATTGCCGCTCTCTGGTTGCCGGCTGCGAGTGTCAGAAGTCTGCTTGTTGTCGTGTTATTATGTGCTGTGTGCAGGGTGTTTGCAATGTCCAGCCTTATAATTGTGCCGTAATCGTCGAAAGTGCCTATCTCTCTTGTCCTTGCGTTTTCACCCGAACCAATTGTTACGGTGATGCCCGTCTGCCCGAAAATGCTGTACATGGCATTCATATTTTCATTGTTACCTCTTTGGAGTTCTGTTGAATCTCCGCCGGTTCTGACGATACGCGATGAAGAGGCTGCAATGTTGTATTCACTGGCGAGAATGTCATCACTGACAAAGAAGTTTAAGGCTGTGATGTAGGCAAGTTCGTCAGCGGTAACTTCAAATCTTGCGCCAACAACGTCGGGATGACTTGAATCAGCTCCCGCAATTTCATTACCATCTTCGTCAACAAATATCATACGACCAATCGGATTGCCCTCCGGGTCATAAGCATTAAAGAACCTTATACCTGTTTCCGAACCCAACGGATTGTCTGTCCAGCCTTGTGCGTGTTGTTGATTTATCTCTACAAACAGGGCACGGGCGAGGTCATTTATCATCTCGATGTAGTATGGAATACCGCGCGATCTGGTGTCCGGAACATCTCCTATGCCATCACGGACATCCATGTGGGCTTTTATCTCACCGCCTGAAATTCTTCTCATATCTACTGCTGCGGCTCGTACAGAGTCCATATAACGCCGCATATCATCTCGCCATGCATCCATATCCATGTCGAATCTCGGTACCGACGGGTCATTTCCTGAATCAAACGGGAATGGCGCACTGCGTGCGGGGTCGAACTCTCTGGGCATAAACTCCGCCCAAAGAGGTACCGCTACCATCGTGTTCACGCCTTGTACAGGGTTTTCCAGCCAGCCGATACTCATAGTCATGCGCCTGTCGTGGTGAACCGCTGTCTCGCCCGCAATTGTGAGACTAAATACGCTCTGACCAAACTGATCTTCACGCTCTTCCCAATCTATGTCTATCAGACGTGAAAGCTCATCGAGTTCCAGATTACGCCTATCTCTCAGGTCGTTTGCTATAAGCCCGGTTACCTCAAAGTTATAGATTTGCATATTTAATTGACGTATACTCTCAAGACGTCTGTTTACTTCACCTGTTTTGGTGATTACCGCTCTGTTTTCTGATTCTTGGAGAGCTACCAGTCCATCGTGGTTCATGCGAAGCATTTGAACAAGGTCTTCGGCTGTTGTACGCATCAGCACACGCGGAGCACCTGCCACCGGGTCGTTAGTGGTAATTTTCATTGACCTGAAAAACTCTGCCATAGCGTGGTTTATGCTGGTGGCTTCATTTGCATTATCAAAAAACGACTCAACATATGAAAGACTTTGTGACCTGGTGTTCCAGTAGGAAAACGTTGTCATCTCACTACGAAAACGCCTGTCCAGATATGATGAGCGAATCTGCTCAAGAATCTGTACACGCGTACCTCCGCCAACAGTTGCCGAAGATACGGGGGCATATCTTCCCACTGACTCAAACGGAGCATGTGCTGCCTGACGGACACTTTGACGGGTAAATCCTGCTGTATCTACGTTGGCAATGTTGTGACCTGTTACTTCCAGCCCGAATTGAGCTGTTGTGAGGCCGCTTCTGCCAATTTCAAGTCCGAAAAATGATGATCTTATCATAACAATATCTCCCTGTGCTATGCATCTTTGAAATGCTTTCGGGAGAATCCATTCTCTCTGCGGTTATTTGCAATCCTTGCTTATTTATCGCGGTGGTCGGAACACCGGGGACACCGTCCCTATACTTTATATTATCGTTGTTTTTTCAGTTTTCTTAACTGTTTTTTGAAATATAATCGGAAACTATTTTGCTCTCATTTGCTAGTTTCCGATTCATTTACAACCTACAACTCGTATAGTGGTTGCGGGTTGTTTTTGTTTAATTTTTATGGTTTTACGGCTTACGCATGACCGTCGATAAATCCTGTTGATTTTCTGCGCTCGGTTGTGGATTTTCCATCGCCGCCATACATATTGTTGAGAGGGTCTTCTGCACCTGCCATTAGCTCAAGCATGGTCTCGGAATATTCCAGGTGAGATTTTATCAGCTCGCGGTTTTCCGCGTTGATAGTTGCGTGTTGCTCAACCATGACGGTAAGCAGCTTTTGCATCGGCTCAAGCTTGGCTTTTTCGTTTTGGGTGGCAGTCTCAAGTATAGCTGTAATCGTAATGCCTGTTTCGGGAATCCCGATTTCTCTTGCTATGTTCTTGTTAATCTCTGTACGCTTTTTCTCAAGCGCACCCAGTTTATTAATCTGCTTGATTTGAAGCCTGATAACATCCTCAAGTTTAGTAGACTCACCCGCTACGATAATCTCCCGCTCTTCTTTTGCAAGCTCAAGCAAGTCCGCAACGATGACTTTTTCATCCTGTAAAATAGAGTACAGGTCAAGGATGGTCTGTCTCATCAGCGAGATCCAAGGACACTTGAGAGAATTCTGTCGGCGATGTCTTCGCTGCTTACACTGTATGTACCGTTTTGTACAGCAACTTTAATCGCATCGATTCGGTTCTTCTCTTCGGGCGTACGAGTCTCAACAGCTTCTCTGGCTTCTTGCAGTGACTTTTTGAAACTGAGGGCTTCAGCAGAGAATGTTACCTCATCGCGGCCTGCATTCGGCTTTTGAGGAGATGTTACGCTGCGGCTCGAATTTGCCTGATAGCTCCTTGCAATATTTGGATTAATGATTGGGTTAATTTTCATCTTGATCACCTTCTTAAACCCGGCTCCGTGTATTTTTCGCACAGGTTTTTGATTAGTTTCCGCTTGGAGTATTACGGATAATACTTCCTTACACTTACATTATCGTAACACTTAGCCTAAAACATTAGCTTTTTTTAATAATAATTTAATTATTTGTGCCCCAGTTTTGCCGAACTTTTGAGATTCGCTTCGTCTTCCCCCGGTTTTCGTCCCGAAACACTCTGCTCAAGCAGCGAAGCCGCCTTTTCCGCACAGCTTTTGCAAAGTCTTCCGGTGTTAATGGGTTTTTTGCATCTTTCGCAAAATAGCGAACCCTCTCCGGAAGGACCGTCAAGAATCAACCTGCCTTCTTTGAGAAGGTGGAGTATAATGGCTTTTGGTACTTCCGTTTCTTCTGCTACAGTGTCTATATTTGTCTGCTTGTGCTCGTAGATATAGTCTCTGACAGTAATAAAGTCCCTGTCAATCTGTTCCAGACAATCCGGACATATTCTTCCCCCTAAACTGGCAAACGGTTTTCTGCAATACTTGCACGATAAAATATTCATATAGACATCCTCCTATTTAAACTAATATCTACTATATATAATACTACCGTCTCATGGTATTTGCAATACCTTCCATCTCATCTGCTGTAGTTAATGCACGTGAAGCGAGCTGAAAAGCCCTCTGAGTCCTGATAAGCCGGGTCATTTCTTCTGCCAAATTAACATTTGAACCTTCTAACATCCCCTGACGTACAAGTGTATCCGGAGCTATCGCCAATATTTCACCCGCTGATTCAACATGGCGGAATAATCCTTGCCCTGATTGCTCAAGCCCGCCTATATTTGTGAATGTCACCATACCAAGCTGTGCGGTGCCGATAATTTCACCGTTTAGGACAAATTGGAGTTCTCCGGTAGGTAGTACATCCATTCTGTCAATAGGGAAAGGTATTTCTATGCGCTCACCGTCGGGGTCAAGCACATAAAGTCCGTTTCCGTTTACCAAAAATCTGCCTTCTTCCTCGGCGCTGATGGCGAATGAACCGTTTCTTGTGAATACCGTTTCACCGTTTTCATCGGAAAGGGTGAAAAATCCTTCTCCCTGAATGGCGAAATCCAAATCTCTTTCGGTTCTTTGGAAATTTCCTGTTCTCCAGTCTCTGCCGATACCTGCAATCAGAACACTGTGCCCTTTCTGATTGTGCTCCTCCGGCGATCTGGGAAAACTTGGATTCAGACCTGTTGTGTACATTGCGGATTGAAAATCCAACCTGGCATTTTTAAAAGCCGTTGTGTTTACATTTGCCACATTATTTGAAATTACTTCAAGTCTGGTTTGTTGCTGGCGCAGTGCTGTCGCTGCTATTGATTTGGCTTCAAACATTATCTTAGTCTCCCTATATCATTCACTGCTCTGCCTACTGTTTCATCTATCATCTGTAACATACGCTGATTTGTTTCGTAGGTTCTGAACATCGCTATCATATCTACCATTTCACGTCCGATGTCTACGTTTGACATTTCTATAAAGCCTTGAGCGATTCTGAATTCGTGAGGCTCAGGCAGCGGGTCTTCTGTTGCAAAAAACAGGTTTAGACCTTCTCTCCTGAGCGTTGTGTTGTCTTCAAATGAGACTACTCGTATGGTGTCTATGAATCCGTCATCATTCCACACGCCGCCTTGCTGGTCAACCCTGAAATTGAGCCCGCCGACATTTATCGGACCGTTTTCTCCAAGTAAAAAATTTCCGTTGCCGTCTACGAGATATCCCAGATTGTCTAAATAAAATGCACCTGCTTTTGTAAATCTTTCGCCGTTTTCCGTAGACACGACAAAAAATGCATCTCCGATAAGCGCAAGGTCTGTCGGCCGCTCCGTACCTTCAAGATTACCCATAGCAAAATCGGTGTAAAGGTGGTCTACCTGAACACCAAGTCTCATCGGGCCTACTCCCGGAGCAAACCACGGCCCTGCCGGCCATCTCCCTGACTGCGGAACTTCTTCCGGGTAAACGCCATCCGGCACCCCGGGGCGCCTCATGGCTGTTCTATGGTCATTTATACGCCTGACAAGCACATCATCAAAGCTGTGCGAGATAAAGTGGTCTTTTTTAAAGGCTGTTGTATCGGCGTTTGCAATGTTATGTGAAATGGTCTCCATTCTCCTGCGTTGCAGTAACATTCCCTGTCCCGCTATATACAGACCTCTTACCATAGCTTTTCTCCCGTCTGACAAAATTTCAAAAAGATAAAATGTTTCTTACTTAATATATCGTGTTTTTAGCGATAAACCTTAACAGAAATTTTTGGAGTGCTTTCACGTTTGTTTCAAGCGAGCTGTTGCGATTACTTACTTGTGGCAGTCTTCGCTGCGCAACTTGAGTTTGCTGGCCTTAACCTCTTGGCGTGTGGGAATTGAATGTGATGCTCCTAAACTACTTACGGTGATTGCCGCAGCTTTACTTGTCAGCTCAATCGCATTAGGAACACTCATTTCTTCAAGTATACACGCAAGAAAAAATCCGGTGAATGTATCGCCTGCGGCTGTTGTGTCTACGACCGATACACTATAGCTGCCAAACGAAAAAGTAGTGTTTTCATCACAATAAATGCAACCGTTTTCACCGAGTGTCAGAACTACTTTACATGATGGGTATCTCTTAAGAAGGGCATTACAGATGTCCGCACCGGACTTCTCCCCCGTAATCTCATATCCCTCTATTTCATTGAGTATAAACCAATTCACATACTTTAAGGCTTCCGAAGCGGCTAATTTTTTGTCTATGGGAGACGGGTTGAGGGCAATCTGCAATCCCCGCCTTTTTGCAGCCTCCATCGCATATTCGATATTGTTGGTCTCATTTTGGAGGAGTAGCAAGTCGCCGCGCTCGAAACCGGACAAGGCTTTATCAATATCTGCCTCTGTGAGGTCACCGTTTGCTCCCGCAAAAATGACAATGCTGTTTTGACCATTTTTATCTACCTGAATTATGGCATGACCTGTTGGGTGCTTTGAAGTGGTCACATAGGTTGTATCAACATTGTTTGCTATAAGTTGTTCCCGCAATAAAGCCCCGTCGTCGCCAATTTTACCGCAATGATATACATTAGCTCCTGCTCTTGCCAGAGCGATGGATTGGTTAAGCCCTTTCCCACCGCAAAAGTTGGTCTTTGCCGTACTTGAAATCGTTTCTCCGGGACGTACAATTGCCTCCACATTATATACATGGTCTATGTTGAGAGAGCCTAAACATAGGATTTTCACTTTATTGCTCATTCCTTTCAAAAATATATGAATGACTCGCTTTCGGCATATCTATCTTGTCAGGCTCGTTACAAGTTGTACTTCGCTTTGGGTTATACCCAGTTTGCTTGCTATCTCTACATCTGTTTTGCCTTCACTTGCCAGGGCGCGGATTTTTTCATTTTTTGAGGGTGCGCCTGTGAGCGACTCATAGTCCTGCGGGGGGCTATCTGCCGCATCGTCAAAGAATTTTTGGAACACTGCGGTATTTTGCTGCGTATTCTCGGGCTTAGGCACCGCCGCTTCTTCATTTACTATAACATCTTGCTTAATGATACGCTCGGCACGCTCTAAGACGTCTCCGGCAGCTCTAATCCTGTTTGCAGTCAGGGGCTCAGTTCTGGGAAGCTGAACTTTATCAAAAACCTGCTCTTTTATCTCAAGCGCAGGCGGAAGCTCAAAGGCAGAAATATTGGCTGTTGCGCGGTGCTCCAGTGCTTTTATCTCATCCATTGATGCTTTTACCTGGTCGCCAAACTCTTCCATTATCGTCTCAATGGTGTTATATAGTTGGAGAATCTGAGTTTCACGCTCGTCGAGCAATTTTTGCTGCCTTTTTACATTCGCAAACAGCACTTTGAACACTATTGCTATAATGCATATGAGCGCAGCGATAAAAAGTGCAAATAGATAATATTCTATACCCATGGATAATGATTAGTCCTTTCCGCTACTCTACAAGAACAACCCGGAGACGGGATGATAGCTAAATCGTAATGTCGATAAAGGCATTGTCTAAACTCCTACCCACTCGGAGCTCTGAATCCTGATTTTGGGCTGCTTCTTTGCCCTTTTTCCCTTGTCCTCCACCGCCGCTCCCGGCAGCGCCGTTGCCGCTACCGTCTTCATCTGTACGGACATTATCCATCTCAGATTCTGTCGTTGCTTGAACTTTGGACTGATTTTGTGCAGCTTCTTGCTTGCCCACATTTGCCAGTTGCGCTTGAAAGGTTTCGGGATTCTTTAATAAAGGACTCGCATCCCTTACCATATCTGTTGTGCGCGCTACCATCATTTGTGTATCAATGGCTCTTATTGACATGGCTCAGCACCTCCTGTCTGTGCTATGTGCGGCTTTTATCACTATACTCGCATGGACCGAAAACTATTTCACCGCTTGAAACGCGGAAAGTGGCGAATCCAATTTCGTCGTTTACCTTATAAGAGCTCGAACCTATCGTTATGCGCGAACCGGCAAATGCCGTGTGAATCGCATGAACCCTGCTTTCTGAAGCGTGTGACAACTCTTCTTTTAGTTGCTCCAGCTCATGTTTGAATGCCTCTTTATCATCTGTGTTTATTTTTCTGTTTTCCACTCCGGAAATGTGGAGTTTTTCCCACATCGCCTGATCCATTGTCCCTTTTGACTTTTCAAGATATGCATCGAGTTGGTCGAGTTTTACCAAATCTGCATTAATCCGCTCCAGTTCCTTTTCAATGAGGGCAATGCGCGTACGTTTTATGGGCATAAATCCGACCTCAATCTCGGTTCTGGTATTTGAGATTGCGCCTATGTAGTTTGCCACTATATCCCCTGTTGCCGCAACGTGTCCGCCTATTATCGCACCTCTTTTTCCCAGCGCATGAAGCGTACTTCCCGTCTCAACACGGCTGTGAATGCAGACATCGAGTTTAACAGGTCCGTCGGCAACAATTGTTCCACGCTCCGCATACAGTACGGTAACACTTCCTCCCGACTCAATACGGCCTTTACTGGACCCTTGCAGACCGCCCTTTACTTCAACATTTCCCTTTGCAATGAGCGTCGCTGCTTCGACTCCACCTTCAACGGTGATTCTGTCTGTGGCTTTTATTGTGTTTCCTGATCTCACACTTCCCGTTACATGGACACTGCCGTCAAAATCTATATTACCTACACTCATATCGCAGTCGCCGTTAACTTTGTATATATTTGATACGTTGATTGAGTTGTTTATGTAGTCCACCATGCCCGAACTTGCCGAGTACATCTCAGTTTTTTCCGGATTCATCGTGATGTTTTTACCTCTCGGGAGCATGGTTTCTTTTCCCGGTTTTTGCTTTATGGGATTGCCTTTGACTGTAATGCCCGGAGTGCCTTCGGTAGCCCCGGTCTTTGTGACCAGCAGTTGACCTTCCGTGACAGGAACATATAAGTCCAATGAGCGGTAATCGACTCTGCCGTGCCCAATTTCTCTTGGCCGTCCCGTCCTCTCGTCTGTTGCGAAGTGGAAAATCAGCTTTCCGTCCTCTCCGTCTATCGGTTCCGTTGCTTTTGCCACGGTTACTTGTCTGTTGTAAACCTTCGCCTCCAGCAAGATTTTAAGTTCATTGTCGTCAATGCCATGCACAACACCTGCTTTACTCAGCATTTGTTTTGCATTTTCCGGTGTAATGGAAGCTCCGCCGGGTTCCGGCGCTAAAAGCCTTGCCATGGCTTCCCTTTCATCGCCTGTAATTAAAACACTTATATCTTCACCATAGATGTGTTCATTTTGCGGAGGTGCAATTTTTGAGCGGCCGCGACCCGCTTCCGTGACTTTTTGTACAGCCGCTATATTCAAACCGGAAATATTTTTACGTCCCAGATGATGCGACAAAACTTTACTGTCAAATTCTTCCCCTATGCCACGTTTTGGGTAAACTTCAAGATAAACACCATCTTGCTCATAATAGAGAGTAAAAAAGGCCTTTAAATTAACCGTCTTGCGCGGTTCTTCATCTATTACAAGCAGTTCCCAGTTTTTTTCCTCTCCACCCTCGGTTACTACTTCTATTGTGAGCTGTGTAGTCTCGCAAGCAAAGTATTCCAAAGCAAGCGCCTGTGCGCGTTCTAGTGTATCTGCAAAAAAATACTTAGCTTTCAACGTATGCACCTCGCTCTCTGTATAAGAGGTTGTGGAATAGACAGGCACACCACACCCCCTGCATTGACTGCGTTGACCTTTTCGGTCAAATCACCTTTTCCAGCTTTACCCTCATTTTTGTCAGCACTTTGGAGTGAATTTGTGAAACCCGAGATTCTGTTACTTGGAGTATGTCTGCTATCTCTTTGAGCAACAAACCATCGTAATAGTATAAAGAGATTACCATTCGCTCTTTTTCGGGGAGAGAATCAATGACTTCCACAAGAATTTCTTTTTTTTCTTTTTCGATAAGTTCATCTTCCGGACTCTTCTCATCTACAGCTCTTATTTCAGCTTCAGCATTACCTGTACCGAGTGCATCTTCAAAATTGATAAGATTAAACATATGTGACTGATTGAGAACCTTATGCACCTGATCAACGGGCAATCCGACTTTATCTGCCACTTCCTGATCAACTACCTGCCCCGGATTTTTAGCTTCAAACTCCTCGTAAGCGTTTGTTATAGCTGTTATTTTCTTTCGCAGACTCGGCGATGCCCAATCTTGAGACCGCATATAATCGAGTATCTCGCCTCTTACGCGGGTCACTGCATAAGTCTCAAACTTAACCTCATGCTTAAGCGAAAACTTATCAACAGCATCAATGAGCCCAATCATTCCGCAACTGACCAAATCATCATACTCGTTATAGTCATTATATTTTGGCATCATGCGCCTGACTATCCACTTTACCAGATAGCCGTAGTGGATTAGCAGTTCGTCTTTTGCCCCGGTTTCGCCTTGTTCCTTGAAAGCAATCCACAACTGCCCTATTTCTTCAGGTGTCAGTTTGTGTTTTGTTTCAGCCATTTGCGTCATCCTCTCAATTGAATCCTCTCTTGCTTTTGATTTGTCTTTGCTGTTCAATGAGTACGTATCTTGCAATTTTTTCGTTTACTGTTTTTATTTCATCAAGAAAACTAAGCCCTACGTGGTTTATCTTTGTATTATTCAACGGTATACATCTTCGTACAACCGCTCTAAGAGTAATTGACGGAGTTCTTTTAATGCGTACAGACCCACCGATTACTTCTGAAGTGTTGTCTAAATCCATACCCAAAAAATACTCATCACCTATAGTATAAACTTTTTTGCTGGATAATGCTATACCTTTTATGCTAATATCTCTGCTTGCAACCGTTTCTAGTACCTTTAAGACACTTCCTGGGTCAACTATATCAGGGTTATTTAGATCTGCTGACGTAAAATTACTGTCATACTCATAGACCACCACTGCCACAGTCGCCGCCAAACGATATGCTTCTCTACGTTGATTTCTCTCTGCTTTTGTCTCCTGTTGCAACCACATGTAGCGTATCGCACCGCGTTTCTCAAGTGCTAAAACTCTCATCTGCACAATATATCTGCCGCTCTCACGATAAAAAACCAAGTAGATGACATCATTTTGAGAGACATACATATATCTACCCTTTCTGTGGGGTACGCTTACGAGAAAAGGCCCGTCATCAAGCCTGTCTTCTACCATTGACCTATAGACTTGTCCGTCTGATGATACAACATCAACTTTATCGCCGATTACAAGTATATCTTCGGAAATGTCTCTATTCTTTGCCATAGTAGATAGTCCTTTTGTTTTATGTTCTTGCCACGCCGAGCATTCTGGAGAATACTTTTGAGAGAATGCCCGTAGAAACACTTGGGGTCTCAATATCGAGAATGGCTCTCGCGATAGTATCTACCTCTCTTGACGTCACGCTTTGAGGGTCGCTTACCGTTATCGGGATTTGTCGTTTTATTGTTGCCGTAATGTGGTGATTATAAGATATAAGCCCCAGAGGATTGATGTTTTTCCCCAGATGTCTGCCGCAAACGTCCACAAATCCTGTTTGGACACTTTGAGCTTCTCTCATGTTTTCACATTTGTTTGCGACAACATGTAAAGGATGAGTTGCATTGTGCTTAACTATAGTTTTAACCAGAGCGTATGCATCGAGTACCGAAGTAGGTTCTGCTGTGGTTACGACAATTGTTTCAGATGAAGCCAAAAGCACCTGCATAATCGTGTTGTTGACACCGGCTCCTGCATCCATTATGATAACATCAATCGGAGCATCTATGTGAACTATTTTTGCGAGCAGCTCGGATAGCTGGTACTCGTCCATGTTTATGAGGTCCCCAACACCGGATCCTCCCGAAATAAAACGCACACCTTCATGTCCAAGCTGAATAATTTCATGTAGTGTCTTTTCGCCTTTTAAGAAGTAACTCAAATCAAGCCTTGTGGTGATACCCAACATGACATCTACATTTGCCAGTCCGAAATCGGCATCAAGGATTAGTACACGGACACCGAGTCTGCTCATTGTTATGGCAAGATTCACAGCTAAACTCGACTTCCCAACGCCGCCTTTTCCGCTCGCTATGGATATAACCCTGATGTTTCGGGTTCTTCCCATAAGGTCTCTTAAATTTTGAGCTTGATCTATTATCATAATTATACCATATTCGTCAATAATTTTCCACTTTTTTTCTTAACACGATTTTTTTGTTATCTTACAATCTTTTTTACGATTGAATCAACGTCAACAACTTCGATGTCGTCGGGTACATTTTGCCCTGTCGTCACGTACGCCAACGGCTTGCGAGTATACCAACTGATGTTCAAAACTGCCCCCCTGTGCCGTGTTTCGTCCATCTTTGTCACCATCACTCTGTAGTCGTCAACAAAACCGTAAGTATCGGTTATTTCTTTTATCGATGCAAAGCCCGTTGTGGCTGAGAGGCAAAGCAAAATATCTTCGGGCCGGAGCACTCGCATAAACTCCAGTATATCGTCTTTATGCTGCTCGTCACCCGGTCTTTTGCCCGCTGTGTCTACAAAGATTATGTCTCTGTCTGACATACTTGCGAGGGTTTCTTCCAGTTCATCCGGGTAATAAACCATCCCCAGCGGAACTCCTAATATATCAGCATATGTCTGTAGCTGTTCCTGTGCGCCGATGCGGTACGTGTCAGTGTTTATGATTCCGACTTTTTTTCGCTGTTTTACGGAAAAATCTGCCGCAAGTTTGACTATACTTGTTGTTTTCCCAACACCTGTCGGTCCAAGAACTAAAATGACTTTTTGTGAAAATTTCTTGTGCAGTATCGGCTCTGACCTTCCCATTTGCTCGTGCATGAGATGTTCCAGTATTTCGTGCGCATTAGTGCCCTGCTGTGTACGGAGCATTTGCTCTGTCTGCTTTGCCAGCGAATGCGCAAGTTCTTCCCTCACTTGCTCTTCGAGCATTTTTGTGAGGAGTTGTTGCACTTCGTCCGTGTAATCATATGTCACATCGCGCTTTATGAACGTGAATTTTTCCATAAAGTCGGTAAGTGTTTTTTCAAACGAGTCAATTCGTTTTTCCAGTTGCTGCGTACCGGCTACGGGAGCCGACTGCCTCTCGTACCATTTTTCTTTCTGGGGTGCAGGAGGAGTTTCCGTATTTAGTGTATTATTTTTTACTACTGCGGGTGATTTTGACGGATCATATGCAAATTGTACTTCTATTATGGGTTTGGTAAACAAGTTTTTAAACCCCTTTCTCCGTACTTTAGTGCTGCCAAGCATAACCGCATCCGACCCAAGTTCACGGATTGCGGCATCCATAGCCTGTTTCATGTTATTTGCACGATAACGTTTTACCTGCATTTTCTAACCTCTTCTTATTGTAGTGACACTGTGCCTTCGGAAAGAACTTCTACGCCGCTGTCGATTTCGTTGTATGACAAAACTGCCAGTTCCGGCGAAATTTGCTCTGCAATTTTTCTAAACTGCCGTCTCACCAGCGGAGAAGTGAGAATTACCGGTGTCCTGCCCTTGTTTTTCATGTTTTCTATTATAGCCCTGAGTTTGTCAAATATTGAGTGTACCTGTGTGGGCTCTATAGCAAGATATGAACCGTGCTCCGATTGTTTGGTGCTCTCTATTATGAGCTGCTCAAGGGACGGGTCAAGCGTTATGACATAGGCGACATCTTCGGGTATGAAGCGCTTCGATATCGAGCGTTTGAGTGCCTGACGTACATATTCGGTGAGCATATCCGGGTCTCTTGTGAGTGTGCCGTAATCGCCGAGCGCTTCGATAATTGATGCCATGTCGCGAATAGGAATATTTTCCGAGAGCAGGTTTGCGAGGATTTTTTGTATCTCTCCGAGAGAAAACAGTTTTGGAACAACTTCGTCCACGAGCGCGGGTTGCGTTTTTTTGAGGTTATCAACTAAAGTCTGTACTTGCTGACGGTTAAGCAGCTCATGACCGTAGCGTTTGATTATCTCTGTGAGATGCGTTGCTATGACAGATGGCGGGTCAACAGTTGAGTAACCCAGAATTTCCGCCTCGTCACGGTCGCTCTTTGGAATCCATAGTGCAGGAAGTCCAAAGGTTGGTTCAACAGTCGGTATACCGTAGATTTCTTCCTCTACTTCACCGCTGCTGAGTGCAAGCAGATGGTCAGCCATGACTTCACCTTTTGCAATTTCTACGCCCTTTATCTTAATCGAGTACTCGTTTGTGCCGAGTTGAATGTTGTCTCTGAGCCTGATGGCAGGGACAATAACCCCCATATCTATGGCGCATTGCCGCCTTATCATAACCACACGGTCAAGCAAGTCACCACCCTGAGACACATCTACCATAGGCACTATTCCGTAGCCAAATTCCAGCTCTATGGGGTCAACTTGCAGCAAAGCCGTAACACTCTCGGGCTTGCGTTTTTCCTCCGCTGCCACTTCCTCTTCGATGTGCTCTTCAACAACTTCTTCCTTTTTTATTCTGCCGCTTACTATATAACCCAGCACCATGAGTATAATCGCTATAACCCACATCGGTATAGTCGGCAGACCCGGCATAAGACTGACAAGAATCAAAAGGATTCCGCCCATAATCAGGGCATGTGGTTGACTGAGTATCTGCCTTGACATTTCAGAACCAAATGTCCCCTCTCCCCCGGAACGCGTTATGATGATACCGGAAGCTGTGGACACGAGCAGTGCAGGGATTTGAGTGATTAGACCATCGCCTATTGTGGCAAGTGTGAAAATTTGCGCTATTTCTCCAATATCTTCATCCATCGTCAAAACGCCCATGACTATGCCGCCTATGGCGTTTATGAATGTTATGAGCAGACCTGCGATTGCATCACCTTTAATAAACTTACTGGCACCGTCCATTGCTCCGTGGAAGTCCGCTTCGTCTTGAATTTTTTGGCGGCGCTCACGTGCCTGATTTTCATCTATGAAACCGCTGTTCAGGTCAGCATCAATCGCCATTTGTTTACCGGGCATCGCATCGAGTGTAAATCTGGCACTGACTTCTGCGACACGCTCGGCACCTTTGGTGATAACCATAAATTGAACTATGAGGATTACTATAAAAGCTATGATACCAACGGCAAGATTACCACCGACAACAACTTGACCAAACGCAGCGATGATTTGACCCGCATCACCTTCGTTGCCGAGAATCAGGCGCGTGGAGGCGAGGTTCAAACCGAGCCTGAATACAGTTATAAACAAAAGCACTGTCGGGAATACCGAGAAGTCAACAGGGTCTTTGATGTACAAAGAAAACAGGAGTATAATTATGCAAACAGCCATGTTGATTATGAGCAAAAAGTCCATCAACGTAGTGTTTGGAGGGAATATTATGATAACCAATATAGCAAGCAATATCAAAGCCAGCACGACATCTGATATTTTAAGTTTCATAGCTGTTCACCTCCTTCAGTAGGTTTGTATTAGTCGAGCAGATGATGGGCGGTTTGCGGAGTCTTTTTCGAGTGAACAATGGAGAGAAGACCGTTGGTGCGGTTATCGTATTTTGCCCTTTTGGCGGTAGACAAATACCAGTATATCGGCGACTGCTTGGTAGAGGTCTGCGGGGATTTCATCGTCTACTTCGCAGGCTTTGAAAAGAGCTTGTGCGAGCGGTGGGTTTTCTACAATCTGGATACCGTGCTCCGTTGCCGTTTCTCTGATTTTTCGTGCTATATAGTCTTGACCCTTTGCCAGAACCCGCGGCGCACTTGCCGTTGCATCATCGTAGCCAAGTGCTACGGCGTAGTGGGTGGGGTTTGTTATGACAACATCGGCTTCGGGAACCTTGCTCATCATGCGCATCGCGCTCATCTGCATTTGTTTTTGCCTTATCTTGCCTTTTATCTTGGGGTCACCTTCGGTATTTTTAAACTCATCTTTGACCTCCTGCTTTGTCATTTTCAAGTCTTTTTCATATTTCCACCATTGATACAGAAAGTCGGCAATCGAGATGAAGACCATGGCAATGCACATTTCAAGCGCCATCATGAAGGCATCTCTCATTATGTTTATGACCGAGCCCTCGATATCGTGTCCGATGTATGCGGCAAAGGTCTCCAGCAGAGTTGTGTAGCGGTTATATGCCACGAGTCCGACTACTATGACCTTTAAAAGATTTTTTGCGAGTTCTACCAGCTTTTTTGGGGAAATCATCTCTTTAAAGCCGTTTATCGGGTTTAGCTTGTCAAACTTCGGCTGGAGCGGCTGTGTTGTGAAAAGAAATCCAACTTGGAGAAAATTTGCTGCTACACCGGCAAGCAAAGCCACACCCAGAAGCGGAAAAACAGCAGTAAACAAGCTGAGCATCACGCGAGCTAAAATACCTAAAACTTCACCTTCTGTCATTCCTATATGCGCATTTTGCATATTGTGCGGCGAGAGAAATTCAAAGTATACCGCCTGCATATTACCAAGGAAAGTAGGGCCTATAGCGAGCAATAATCCGAACATTATTACGGTACATAACGTGGTGTTTACCTCAGTGCTTCGGCGCACTTGACCTTTTTTCCGCGCATCCTTGCGCTTTTTACCGGTCGCTTTTTCTGTTTTTTCGCCGCCGCCGCCGCCCATCGTCTCACCTGCCTTTTAAGGTTGGTCTACTGCTGCTCCCTCTGCGAAAGCTCCGAACATCAATTCTATGCCTAGAAACAGCTCTGTGAATATTCTATCTGTGAATCCTGCAAAAACCGGCAATGAGAAAGAAAAAACTATTAAACCAACGAGCATCTTCAGAGGAATGCCTACTACAAACATATGTATCTGCGGAACAGCTCTCATCATCATACCAAAGCCTATTTCAAGCGTGAGCCCTGATGCAAGTATCGGCAAAGCCATCATTATACCGAGTAAAAACGAGCGAATAAACACTTCAAGCGCTGCAAGACCTATCGCATATGATATTACCAGTGAACCAATCGGCATTGCATCAATAGTGATATGCACTATTTCTATAAGCCTTAAATGTCCGTTTACAAGGAAAAACAGTATGAGCATCATTATGTTAAGCAAGTTACCCATCATGGGGACTTGGGTCTGGTTTTGCGCATCAAACACGTTTACAATACCGAAGCCTATTTGCATATCTATTAGTTGACCTGCGGTAAATGCCGTCATGGAAAAGAAGATGTTTGTCACATATGCCAGTGCCATTCCCAGTAGTAGTTCCGCTGCACACAGCAGTATAAATCCCATGAGGGTGGCGTAATAAATATTTTCAACCTGCGGGAATCTGATAAAAAACATGAAACCCAGTGACAGTGACAAGCCTATTTTTGCCATATTCGGGACATTTACTCTACCAAAAATAGGGGAACTAATAACGAGCCCGCTCACTCTGAACATGATGAGGATAAAATAATCCGCATGTGCTAAAACTAAGTTTGCCGCTGGAAACATTTTCTTTCCCCTGTCTATTGAATCATCATTGAGCCTACGGAATCAAAAAGTCTCACTACAAAGCCTCCGATATTGCTGAAAATGAAACTGCCGAATATAATCAGGGCAAGCATAACGGTGACTATTTTTGGCACGAAAGCGAGAGTCTGTTCGTTGATTTGTGTGGTCGCTTGGAAAATTGAGACTATCAGACCGACGACCATCGCCACAATAAGCATCGGCGCAGCGCTTATAACAACTGTTGTGACTGCCTGCGTTATTATGGATATAACATCCCCTTGAGAAATCATTGTAGAGTCTCCTTTAATCTGTCCGGCGGGACAACTGCCATCGTCCCTTACGTTACCTGCACAAATGTATCCAGCATCGTACCTATAATGAGCTGCCAACCATCAATCATAACAAATAGTAAAACCTTAAACGGCAGTGATATCATAGCGGGCGGGAGCATCATCATACCCAAAGCCATCAGTGTACTTGCAACTATCATATCAATTACGATAAACGGCAAATATATGAAAAAGCCCAAAAACATCGCATGTTTTATTTCACTTGTGATAAATGCCGGAATCAGAATAGAGTTTGGGACGTCATATATGTCGTCAAATTCTTCGCCCGAAAGGTTTATGAAGAAGTTGAGGTCTGTCTCAAACACCTGCGAAAGCATAAAATCTCGCATCGGATCCATTGCCGCTTCTAAAAACTCATCCTGAGTCATATAACCTTCCGTAAACGGAACGTAGGCATCCTCGTATACCCTTGCAAAGATAGGCTGCATGACAAAAAATGTAAGGAATAACGCGAGACCTATAAGAACTTGGTTTGGAGGTGTCTGCTGCATACCGAGCGCTTGACGGACAAACGAGAGGACTATGATAATCCTGGTGAAGCCCGTGAGCATCATCAAAATTGATGGCAGAAGAGTCAAAATCGTTAGCAGGATAACGATGTCAGTCGCCTGTGCCCCTTCACCAAAGAGCGTATTGACTATCTCGTTTATCGTGCCTACATTGTCTACATTGTCAATATCTATTGGCATCAGTCATCCTCCGGCTCTTCCGGCAACTGCTCTGTATCGCTTCTTTCGGCAGCTTCTCTCATACTCTGCGAAAAATCACCGCCCGAAGACCCGGGTTCAGGCGGGAGTCCCCTGCCTGTTTTTGCGGCAATGAATGCCACAAGGCTTTTTGTGAGCTTGTTTCCATATTTCCCAACAGGAGTCATGCCCCACGGCGTAGCCGCGGCGGCTTCACTTTCTTTTGCAAGCTGCGCAAAATCCGCTGCATCAATCGTGTCGAGCAGTGTCATTGAGTTACCCGTAGTGCCTACAACGTAGACCTTACCGGCTATTTCGATAATACAAAAATTTGCGTTTCTGCCAATTGCGAAACGGTCATGGAGTCTTATATTTCTGTTGCGAACTGTGCCTAACTTTTGTCCGGAGGCTTTGGTTCCTATAAAATAGGTCACATAATAGGCTCCAAAAAGTATAATAATTGTGCCGATAATAAAACCTATTACCTGTCCGGGATCCATCATAACCCTCTAACCTCTAAAACCCTTTTTTTGTCTCCTCAGTTCGCGATTGGTGCCTTGCGTGACTCTCTGCCTTTATGATTTAGACCTGCATCCTCATAATTTCTGTGTAGGCATCAATGAGTTTGTTTCTGATTTGAAGTGCAAGTTGGAGTGCAAGCTCCGCTTTTTGTGCATCTATCAGCAAGCCTGAAAGGTCATCTGCCTCTCCCGTTAAAAGCTGTAGCATGGAAGCTCTGTCTGCATGGTCTGTCGCATTTACGTTTTCAAATGCAGCACTGAGTATGTTCGCAAAACCTCCTGTGAAGTCGTCGGTACCTGTTCTTCTTGCAGTAGAAGATGGCGGCAGTACCGGCGTGTTATTAAAAAGATGCATCAGATTTGGTGCAAGCGGATTAGGATTCATGCAAAATTATCCTCCAAAGTTTGAAAATAGTGCGTGCTATTTTCAAACGTAATTATCTGCCGATTTCCAGTGTTCTGGTTGCCATATCCTTAAATACGTTTAGTGCGGTGATGTTTGCTTCGTATGCGCGAAACGCCGACATCATGTCTACCATTTCTTGTACAACCTCTACGTTTGGAAGCCTGACCATGCCGTGTTCGTCGGCATCCGGGTGAGTCGGGTTGAAGTCGTATTTAAAATCGGACATATCTTCGCCGATATGGACAACTCGCACACCGCCACCACCTGTAGGCCGTCTTGCTCTGTGGAAAAACGATGCAAATTCTCTGTCGGAGTTGCGCTCTTGGAACACAACAAATCTTCTCCTGTACGGATCTCCGGTTTCCGTCCGTGTGGTGCTGCTGTTTGCTATGTTTTCGGCAATGACATCCATACGGAGCCTTGTCGCCGTAAGCGCAGATGCGCTGATATTCATTGAACTTAAAAATGACATTTATGATTATTCCTTCCTATGAATTACCTTGCTGTGTTTTGCGGGGAGCCGGGGCTTACGCCCCTAGAGCTTTGATTATCTGCCTTCGGCGATAGCTGTGCGCAGACGTCTTATCTCGCTGTTGAGTTTTTCTGTAACGGTGTTATAAAACAGGCTGTTTTGTGCAAGTGCTACATTTTCTGACTCAATGTCTACGTTATTGCCGTCAAAGCGCATTGAGAGCCCTCTTGTCTGGTAGAGCCGCGGCTGGACATTCAGTATGTTATCTACGCCTCTTGCCGTGGTGAATTCTCTGTGCACAGGATGAGTTCTGGTTGCCCTAAAGCCGGTAACATTGCGGGCAGCACTCGCCAAAATCGACTCAAACTCCACTGATGATGCCTTGAAATTTGGTGTCTCGATGTTTGCAATATTGTTTCGTATGACAGCGTTGCGTGTCCACGATGCCGAAAGGCTTCTCTGCATCACATCCATGCCTCTGAACATTCTATCCCACACGAGTGATACCTCCCTTATGAGTTGCTTTATATACCCGAAATCACAAAGCCGCCATAGCATAATTTTCTGTATCTCGAAAATTATACCACGGCGGCTATTGTTTGTCTATATTTTTCTTACAAATTAACGCAACATATAGCGCTTTGTCTCAACTTCTGCGTCAATTGCTACGATATATCGTGTTGGCGGTATCGGAAAATCCCTCTCGCAGCACCAAGCAACGGCTCTGCATATAGTATATTATCTACTTGATTCTTCTATATATTGAGGGTTGTACTTGCTGAAAATCGCCTTGGATTCCGCTCAAGGTTTCGCTCAGTCCAATGAACAAATACCCACCGACTTCCAGTGCATCGTGATACCTTTTTGCCAGCGCTTGTTTCGTCGGGGAGTCGAAATATATCATGACATTTCGACAGAATATAATGTGAAATTTCTTTTTGAACCTGCTGAAATTCCCCATCAGGTTGAACTGCCCGAAGTGTACACTTTTTGCCAGCACGTCTTTTATCTTGAATTTATCTTCACTTAATTTAGTGAAATACTTATCTCTCCACGCTCTCGGCAGATGCTCAAAGTGCTCCAAAGGATATACTCCTTCTTTTGCCATTTCAAGCACTCTGACCGATATGTCCGTGGCAAGTACCGTAGCATCCCAGCCCTGAATCTTCGCTCCAAACCACTCTTTAAGAACCATTGCGGTTGTGTAGGCTTCCTCTCCCGAGGCGCACCCTGCGCTCCAAATACGAAGATCCTTTGTTTTTAGGTTTTGAGTCCAATACGGCAATGCAACTTCCTGCATAAATTTGTAATGAGTTTCCTCGCGCATGAAATATGTGTAGTTGGTCGTAAGCTTTGTCATGAGCGTGTTTATCTTACCACCCGACTTGTCTCTGAAGACATCATCCAGATAGTCATGAAAACCATCAAAACCTTCCTGAATTATGTAGTTTGACAAACGCCCTTCAATCAGAGTTTTCTTTTTCTCAAGATTTACTCCAAAATTGGATTTCACATACTCAAATAAGCGCCTAAAGTCTTTCTCGGCAATTTGCATAAGTTACCCTCGCCTTCTTTCTACTTTCCTTTTTCGAGCCCATCGACATCAACTTCAAAAACTCTGTAGACATCAATAAGTTGCATAACCTCTCCCGCTGACACGCCAACTGCCTTTATGAAGTGATTTTTAACTGCATTGCCCGTTGTTTGCGGTGGGTCTTGGATGCTGTCGTCCTCAATGTCTGTAACATCACGTACACCGTCAACGAGTATTCCTACACTCATTTCATCCATACTCAAAACAATAATACAGGTTTGATCCGTGTACTCTACCTCTGTGCCTCCGAATCTGAGTCCCATATCAATTACCGGCACAACCGTTCCGCGCAAATTGATAATGCCTTTGACATACGCATGTGTGTGCGGCACCAAGGTAATGTCTTGTACGCTGATAATTTCGACGACGTAGCTGATTTCGATACCGTAACCGACATCATCTACGAGAAAAGTGAGGTACTTCCCTTTCATTACGTCCTCTGTTGTTAAACTGACATCCATCATATCATGCATTTTTTTGTCACCTTCCCTAATAAATTTCTACATCATCATATCAAGTAAGAGTCCTCTGATATCGTCAATTGCATTTAGAACTTCTATTTGGTCTGATTGTTCTTTCATGACTTCCTTCGCCAACTCATCCAGACGCTTATCAATCACTTGCACTGTGGCGATATAACGATGTCTGCCCCGAGAGGCATATGCATCCTCTCTGGAGAAAGTATATCCGTTACTGACGATTTCGTCAAGAAATTCTCGTATAAGTCTGCGATATTTTTCAAATTCCCGTACATCCACCCTGTCGCTCAGGCGTGCGGCTTGCTCTTCTATCGCTTCTCGCATCTTGCTTAAACGCTCGGCGTACATTTCGTTTGACAACTCGGTAAGTGTTCTGCGAAATACTTTTGTGTCTCCATCGCCCTGATTTCCGGCATCAGTGTTGCGAACAGTCACAACTCCGGATTCCGTGGCTTTCTGCCCCTGAACTCTCATGCTCATATTATATCACCTGCCTAGCGGGTATTTGTATATAAATTATGTCTTTTTGTCAAATTTTTCGGAACTGTTCGGTACTGCCTGTGCATACCCTCCGATGACTTTTCTTTTTGAGCTTTGCGTTTCTATTCTCTCTGCGTAATCTTGAGATTTATGTCTCAATTCTTCAACATTTCTGTTGTTTTGATCGTTGCACTCCGCAAGAATTTGCTTTATTTTACTTTTGAGCTCGTCTATTTTAACTACCATTTCGTAATCTGAGGACGAAACGCAAGATTGCATCAGGGGTGCTGATTCCTGATGCAATCCGTTGATTTTTTCTATGAGTTCTTGCCTTTTGTCAAGCAATTTGCCCAGTTCTTCAAACTCATCTTTTTCAATATGCCGTGCCTGCTCATCCGTGAGCTTTTTCATTTGCTCCAGCAAAACCCGTTCTTCACCTAAGAGCTTTAATAGTTTCCCTTCACCAGAAAGAACAATATCGCTCACGCTAACTCCTCTCCAAGCTGTACCTGTCCCCTACTCATTGAACTGATTTCTTTCCACGCTTCTCTGATGTTGTCTACCATGTCAATGACAGCATCCAGCGGTTCGGCATCTTTTTTGGTATTTGCATGAACCAAACTGGTGAGAGCAAAGTCATACAAACTCATAAGTTCATTTGATATCTCGTAACTCATGTCAAGGCTGTTAATCAGCTCTGTGACAATCATCTGTGCTTTGACAAGGTGCTTGTGGGCGAGTGTCACATCATGTTTTAGTATGCCGCGCTTACCGAGTACAATGTTTTTCTTCAGTGCATCATAGAGCATAACAATCAGGTCAACAGGCCCGGCAGTCAGCACATCTTGTTTTTTATACGCATCCTGCGGACGCGTGTTTATCATTACCATTCCTTGCTGCATTTCTCTAAACCACCCTTACTACTTAGCGATTCGGTTTTCGGGACGATTGTCATTGTCCCTTGTATTATCACATCGAGCCCAGCATTGAAGTGAACCATGCTCCTTGATTTTGCATATTGGACATTGCTCCTTCCATTGCGGCAAACTGCCTGAAGAGCCTGTCTTCTTCTGCAAACATTCTAACCTGCATTCTTTCAATCTGCTCATTTGTTCGTCTGAGTGAATTTTCGAGGCTGGTCAGCGAGTCCGTCTGCATTCTTGTGAAGTCGTTGAAGCGTTCGTTAAGACGGTGTATTAAGCCGACACCTTCGTTTCTGCCTGTCTCCGGATTGACGTCGATTCTTGCGAAGATATCTGCCACCATTTCGGGATCTCTCTCAAGAGCTGCTCTGAGGCGCTCTTCGTCAATCATGACTTGTCCGCCGGTTCCGTCTCTGTGTGTGCCTGTTGACAGACCTATTTGTGATGCAGATACCGGTCTGCCGTCTATTTGCATTCCTTCAATATTGTTGAAGAACTCTCTGCGTATGCCGAAAGCGAGCCTTTCAAGTGAGTTATCGTTTCTCATTATGCCGATCCTGGCGACTCTTTGCCACTCATCAACTTGCCGCTCTGTCATGCCTTGCTTTTCTTCGTCGGTCAGGGGTCTGTATGAGCGTTGTGCACGAGACTGTCTTTCGCTCGTAAGGGTTTCAAGCCTTGAGACAAGAGTGTTGTAGGCATCTATGAACGCTCTGATTGCATTGAACGCCTCATCTGTGTTGCGCTGAAAACTTACGTTTATAGGTTCCGGAGCCGGAGGCGGAATTAGGTTTCCGGCTTCATCTTGAGTGTACTCACCTACAGTGGTGTGGTTAAGTGTAATGTCCAGACCGCGGAACTGGAATGTGTTGGTGTTTCGCTCAACGCGTTCGCCGTTGATGTATGCGACAGCCATGCTGCCTTCAGTAGTTTCGGCGGCAGCGCCCGTCAAGCCGAACAGGGAGAGCATATTTCCGCCTGCGCCGTCTGAGACAGAAAGACCGGTCGATATCATAATAGGGTCACCGCCGGCATCATACATGAGATTACCGTCATCATCGGTCTGCTGGACCGAATCTCCAAAGGTGCTTCCGACTGTATTTGACTCTATGGTGAATCTGTCGGTGAGTCTGTTGTAAGTCATTGTAACACCGAGGTTGCTTCTGTTGACTCTTTCCATCAAAGAGGTCATAGACTCCCTGCTGTCTACTGTGAAAGTCTGCGAACGACCATTATTGGAGACAGTAAACTCCGTGGTGAATCTTGGAAGATCGCCGCCGTTTGTGGCAGCACCGACACCTCCGGCAATGTTTGCTTGGCGCGATACTTCGATATCTGCGTAGATAAAGTTTCCGGCACCATCTGTGGCATATTCGTTGTTTTCATCAAGGGTTCTAACCTGAATTGTTGCAGTTTGTGTAAGTACCAAGCTATTAAGGTTTTGGTTAAACGGATTATTGGCACGCGGATGCGGGTCGTCGCCTTCCTCGGCCTCGGGGATGACTTCGACAAGCGACAAAGTGCCGTTGGCGTTTCTGTTAAGATCAAAAGTCATTCCGTCTGCCTCGAACCGTGCAAACGAAGCAGTACCTGATGTTACCTCACGAGGTATCATCCCAATCTGGGTACCGTTTAGAGTTATATTGCGGTCTCCGCTGTCATCAGCAGCAGGTACTACTGCAAGCACAACACCATCGCCAAACTGGATAGAAATGGTTCCATCGTCTTGCCTTGTCACCTGTGGATTACCGGCAGCACCCGCATCCTGACCGGGGAGGGCAAATGAGCCGGTTGCGTCGCTCCATGAGCCGCCCGCAGCATTGTCCGGGTCGTTAAGGGCAGCCATGGCTCTTTCCCACTCAGACTGGCTTATATTTGCTGTTACAGGTACATCCTCGTATTCCATGACAGGGGTGTCGTCGGGATTAAACATGAGATTACCGTCCTCGTCACGCGCCTGTCGTGGTATTTGCACTGTTTGGGTCGTTTGTACCGATGTTGTGAAATTTATTCTGTTATCATTTCCGGGAAATCTTAATGCGCCTACTCCCGAAGCCGGGTTAAGACCTGCTCCGCCTACACCTGTCACACTGTTACCGGAGCCAATTCTTGCGCCTTGCGCCAGAGACTCAATGCGGTCGATTCTCATAGAACCAACCGGAGTGTTTGTGCTTGTTCTGATTGATACCGCACTTGAATTCGCTCCGTTGATGTTTGCTACCGTGGAGTTGAATGTGCGGCGGGACAACAGCGGGTTCATAGCGTTGGCTGACGCTGTCATGAAATTACGCTGCAAGGCTGTAATTTCATCACGGATACTGTTGTGCGTTTCTTGACGCCACTGGAGTATCGTCCTGTCGCGTGTTCTGTTGTCAATTCTGAATTGATGCATCCTGAGTGTTTGCTGGATAATCATATCCGTATCCATTCCGGATGCGAGACCCATCATTCTTATTGGGGAATGTCTGTTCATTGGGTTAATCATAATTTTCACCTCAAATCCTTTTGATTTTTTTAGCTTTCCGTCAGTCCTCCTTGACAGACACAGATACCTCTGTATCTTTTATCGTAGCTTTTGTAGCGTTACTTTAGCTTTTTTATATTTTTTTTCCGAATTTTATTAAAATTCCGTTCAGCGTGTCTGTGTCTGCATAAACTTGTCCCGACCATGAGCCGTATTCGTACTCAATTTCAGCGGTTGTTCCAAGTTGTGGTCCTGCATTTTTCCTTATTGTTTCAACAAGCCTGCTTATTATTGCATCAGCACTTCTTTTTCCGAGTTCCACATACATTATGGCAAAAATCCCGTCCCCTGCATATGCAGGTACGTCTATCTCCCTAAGAGCATCTGAAATCGTCTTTGCCGCACTGCGCAGCAGCTCTGCCTGTCCGGTGTTTTTTTCGCCCCCGCTTTTTACCGACACTGCCGCAAATGTCATGGAGCCTCCGTACCTGCGCTGCCTGTAGAGTTCCCTTGATATTTGCTTTTTCATGCCATCCAGATTGAGCATATCAAACTCGGGGTGAAATCCTGCTTTATATTCTTCCCAGCGCTTTTCGACTTCGCTTTTTCTTTTTGATTCAAAGCGTTTGTCGAACGAGCGCGTGAGTTCTGTCACTTCCTTGTAACCGAGGAAAACTCCCCAGTTTCCATCTTCGTTTATAACAAGTTTATCTATGTCGCCTGATTGTTTTTTGTTGTCAGTGTAGTCATCTTCCGTGACCATCACCCTGAATTTTCTCGCGTGGAACGATTTATCGCCGCCCCATGTTATGACAGCTACCGAAGAGCCTCCGGCTATTTGGAATTCCCGCATAGGATATAGCCTTGCAACGGATTCGCGCCATTTTATGAAAGCCTCAAGCGTTATGTTCTTTTTGTCATATGCGCTTAAAAAGCCATATGATTTTTCGTAGTCAAACGAGTTTAGTGCCACAAAGTAATTGTGCAAAACTTCCCTCGCATCTTCTTCTGCTTCCTGACTGACCGCTACTCTTTCGGCGGTTTTTTGTCTGTGCGCCTCCGCAGCTTGCGCTCTCGCATCTTGATGTGGCGAGGGTGACGTTTTTCTTTGCGGCTGCGGTGGGGGTTGCTGAGTATGCCTCGGCGGCGGAGGTTGCTGACTTTGTCTCGGCGGCGGCGGAGGCGGACTCTGCCGCGGCTCCCCTGCCGGGTATCTTTTTACGGGACGAGTGAACGTCTGACGGCTTCTAAAGCTCTCTTCGCGTTTAAATTTATCGCGTAGCACTGTGTAGGCGATGTTGATTTGCTTCATCAACTCTTCGGCTGCCGGGTCGTCGCTAATATCCGGGTGATATTCCCTGCAAAGCCTTCTGTATGACGAAGTGACATCGGCCATTCCGGCTCCGACTTTTACACCTAGCACTCTATAGGATTCGAGTAAGTTGCCCATCTTATCCCTCTGTTCCTTTATTTCTACCAGTATCATGAAACTAAATGATTATCTCATATCATAGTTTCTTTTTCAATATATATCTTCGGAATTTATTATTTTTTACATTAGCTTAATTTTTTGTTTATTATTGAAAAAGCGGTCCGAAGCATGGGGACGGGCGTTGCCTCACAGCACTATTCCTATGGGGCAGTGGTCGCTGCCGTATATTTTGGGTAGGATGAACGCATCTTTGACCGATTCGGTTAGTCTGTTTGAGCCTAAGAAATAATCTATGCGCCAGCCTACGTTTCGCTCTCTTACGCCCGCCATGTAGGACCACCATGTGTAGGCATCTGTTACATCGGGGTTCCTGTGCCTGAAGAAATCTGTGAAGCCGCTGCCTAGCAGTGCGGTCAGCTTTTCTCTTTCTTCTATGGTGAACCCTGCGTTTTTTTCGTTGCTTTTGGCATTTTTTATGTCTTTTTCCGTGTGGGCACAGTTTAGGTCGCCGCAGATTATTACCGGCTTGGTCTCATCCAGTTTTTTCACATACTTTCTGAAATCGTCCTCCCACTTCATTCTGTAGGAGAGGCGAGCCAACTCTCTTTGGGCATTCGGGGTGTAGACGTTTACAAGATAGAACCCCTCGTATTCCAGCGTTATCACTCTTCCCTCGCGGTCATGCTCGTCTATACCCATGCCGTAAGTGTCACTCAGCGGCTCTACACGGGTGAATACCGCTGTGCCGGAGTAACCTTTTTTCTCGGCACTGTTCCAGTACTCTTTATAACCGCTTAGGTCAATCTCTGCTTGACCTCGCTCCATCTTGGTTTCTTGCAGACAAAATATGTCTGCATCTATTTCCAAAAATGACTCCATAAAACCTTTTTTGAGGCAGGCTCGGAGTCCGTTTACATTCCATGATATTAATTTCATTATTTTGCAAGTCCTCTCCGCACTTTTTCTCCGTATGATTTATCCATTTCGCTGACAAACGCAAGCACCTTTGCCACTGCATCATACATTTCGGGTGCAATCTCGTCTCCTACACTTATTTGCGATAACATATTTGTGAGTCCCGGCTCACGCATTACCGGCACCCCTGATTCTTTCGCCACTTGAACGATTTTTTCCGCAAGATGCCCCTCACCGAATGCCGATAGTATCGGGACTTCATTTTCCGACGGGTCATAACTTATAGCTGCCGCTCTTATTTTTTTGTTTGGATTTCCTGACATTTGTTTGCCTCACCACTTTATGTCTATGCCGGTCTGTTTTTTGCCTTGATAGCGATCCAGTGCTGTTAGTGCGTTTAGGGGGGTTGTCTCTTCTTTGAAAAGTTTGATATTTGTGGCTACAAGCCTGAATCCATCCTCATCAAGCAGCCGGTGAAGCAAGACTGTGTTTTCGCCGAAGTGCTTTTTCTCCGTTTCTCCACGCACTTCCATGTTTAGGGTTACATCTTTACCCTTTATATTGAGCAATGCTTCCCAGCGACCCATGAACTCTAAATCTATAGCCATAAGAATATTAACATTTTCTGAGTCGGCTTGTCTACGCCCTTTTCTTTTGAAAATGTATAATTCTGCTGATTTTCGCTGATCATTTTGCGAAACAGGCATCTGCATGTATACAAATTGTTCGATGTTGTTGAGTGTCCTCACATGATCCATCAGTCTGTGTGTCTGGCTCAGCAGCTCTGTTTTTGTATTCTGGTTTGAGCTTGAAACCGCCTCTTCAAGCATCGCAAGTCTTGCAAAGAGTTCTTCTCTGGCATGACGAAGCTCCGTTCCTGCATTTGCGCCGCCTGCATCAATTTTTGTAAACAGCTTTTCTATCTGTGCCTCCAGTGTTTCGCCATCCGCTGCTCCCACCGTGTCTCCGGCGACTCGCAAGAGCATTTCGGAAAACCGCTCAAGTGCTGAATGCGGAGTGCCGCTGAACTCGGGAACCTGTGATAAAAGTTGTACTACCATGCTCCTGAGACCTGATTCAGGGTTTTGGGATAACGGCGAACCGGGACTGGCAAGCCCATCCCCCACGGGCGGCTCGGCAGCGAGTGGGGTTGCAGCTTGCGGTACGTCCGGACGGGCGAATCCGTCCCCAAGGGGCGTAGGCATGGTTGCAGTTTGCACATTCGCGGGACGAGCGAGCCCGTCTCCTATGGCAGGCTCGCCGGTTGGCATATTATTTGAGAAATTTTCGCCGATTAAAGTCCCGGGCAAAGTAGATGCTTGTGTCCCCTGCAACACTTGCGGTTGCTGGGTTTGCGCCGTGCCTTGCTGTGTTGCGATTTCACTATTATTCCCTACTTGTGATAAATTTTCTGCAACATTTATCACATTTGTTTGCATATTACCTTCGCTTTGTGTTATAATACCTTGACTGCCTGATGAGGGTGCTTGATTAAGGTGATTTAAAGCCTCCATCAGACTCGACGAATTCTTTACAATAGCAGCGAGAAGGTTAGTTAAAGGTGCTGTATTTTGAGTTTGTGTTGCCTCCGGGTTTGCTATGCTCGGCTCCCCCATTGACGAAATGAGCTTTGCTATCAGCGCATCAGTTTTTTCTCCGCTTGCGAGCATTCGCAAAGCCGCTTGCATTATATCCGGGTCGTCTGTCAGTTTGTTCGACACCAGAAATGCCGCCTCGTCAAGTGTAAGTTTTGGATTTAGTGCCATCAAATCTCTCATAAGCGCAGCAGATTTTTCATTGACAGGCATACCAAGTTCCGACAATTTACTCGCATAAGGTGCAAGGCTCTTATCTGAAAACTCTCTTACTATACTTCTCTCGGCGAGTGATAAGTCATCTTCCGCAGTTTCCGCGGAACTAAAAGATAAAGAAATCCGGTCATTGTCTTTCTCCATTACTTCAAGTACCAGCGCATCTCCCACAGATAACCTCAAACCGGTATCCAGTTTCGCGCTGAAGCTATGACCGTTTTCCATTTTAAGCGTAAGCATACCGCTTTTGTCTCTTGAGACAACCTCCGCTCTGAGCACATCGCCTTTTCTTAGGGAGTCAAGCCCTGAACCTGTACCCGCTTTTAATTTTATACCTCCCGTGGCAAGGAGTTGCGATGTATCTACCCTCATAAATTTTCTCCCGTTTATATTTTCTTAACAATTTTCGTGTATTTTTATTTTATGCTTATACAATATCAATATATTTATCTATCGGCAAAAACTCCGCAGGACTTAAGTATTCCAAATGTAACACAAAAGTGAGGTAAGTGCGACAATGAATATTAAAGAAGACAATAACCTTGCAAAACACCTTGACGTTTTCAAAGAAATTGGTAATATAGGAGCCGGACATGCCGCCTCTGCTCTCGCGGGACTTCTCAACAAAAGGATAACCATGAGTGTCCCTGATGCATCTGTGGTTTCATTTGACGAAATTTTAGGCGTTCTTGACGGACCTGAAACCCTTGTTGCAGGCGTATTGATAGATTGCGCAGGCGATCTCAACGGTTACATTCTTCTCCTATTGTGCATGAAAGATGCAATGTCAATGGTAGCACAAGCTCTTGAGGAGACCGAGCGTGATGTCACTGACCCTGATTTTGAACTCACCGATTTAGAGCAAGATACGCTTCTCGAAATTTCTAATATACTTGTCGGTTCATTTTTAACAGCAATCACGGATTTTTCAGGTTTAAGCGCAATACCCGCTGTCCCGCAACTGTCGGTTGATATGCTCGGTGCTATTTTGAGCATCGCAACCATAGAGTACGGCAAGATAGGTGACTCTGTGTTGTTCCTGAAAACACAGTTTAATGACCTTGCCGGAGATGTAAACGGACATTTTTTCTTGATTCCTGACTACAATTCGTATAAAATGCTTATTACTGCTTTAGGGTTGGACGGCTGATATGAGAGGAATTAGTATTTACAGCTTGACAAATTTCAGCAGAATCGGAGGTCTTTTATGGCAGTGTTAGTTGTTGGCATGGCGGATCTAAAGGTCGCTAAAGCTCCCGATACCCTCACAACATTGGGCCTGGGCTCGTGTGTTGGGATTACACTTTTCGATAAGAAAAACAAGATTGGCGGAATGGCGCATTGTATGCTTCCCACCTATAAGGGCTTTGAGGGGCAAAACAAGGCAAAGTTTGTTGACTCAGCCGTTGTTGAATTACTCAACCAAATGGTCAGAATCGGTGCTTCCAGAGCTGGTCTTGTTGCAAAAATTGCCGGTGGTGCACATATGTTTGGCAAAAGTCAAAACAATGATTTGCTAAAAATAGGTGAACGCAACGCAGCAGCAGGACTTGCTGTTTTAAAGCAGCTCTCAATACCTGTGCAAGCAAACGATACAGGCGGTACTCATGGTAGAACCATAGAGCTCAATCCGGAAACCGGAGCACTTAGTATAAAGACCGTTGGATTAGGTACAAAATCTATATAATTTGGTTTTATATCCATCCCATGGAAATTATAATCGTTTACACGTTCGTTAGAGAAAAATTGTTTAACTAGGAGGATGAACAATGGCAACAGTCTTAATCGTTGACGACGCAGCATTTATGCGGATATCGATTAAAAACATGCTCACAAAAAACGGCTATGACGTCGTTGGCGAGGCTGAGAATGGTTTAATCGCCGTCGATATGTACAAGGAGCTGCAGCCCGACATCGTCACTATGGACATCACTATGCCGGAAATGACCGGTCTTGATGCTCTTAAGGAAATCACAAAGATTGACCCTCAATCAAAAGTTGTCATGGTTTCTGCTATGGGGCAGGAAGCAATGGTTCGCGATGCAATCGTTTCCGGTGCAAAAGGCTTTATTGTAAAACCGTTTAAAGAGGATGGCATCATTGCAGCGTTGAAAAAGCTCGCCTAGTATATTTTTATATTATTCCGAGGCTTTCGGTTTTTCGCTGTGTATATGACCCATTATGGCCCACTGTATTTTTAAGTACTATGAAATGGTAGGTAACACTATGATGCGTGAACTAGACCCCATGTTGGACGTGTTTATCTTTGAGACTCAGCAACTGCTCGAGTCTCTTGAGGAAACGCTTCTTAAAAGTGAGAAAGAGAAGAACTTAACAGATGATCACATCAACGAAATTTTTCGGGTTATGCACACTGTTAAAGGTTCTGCGGCGATGATGTCCTTCGACAACCTGACAAAGCTCGCTCATGCGCTTGAGGATATGTTTGATAAAATCCGCGAGGGCAAGACCCGCAAGGATGTTGAAGCTATTGAGGGCGTAACAGAACTTGTTCTTGAAGCCGGAGACAAACTCAGAGTTGAGGTTGACAAACTTTTGTCCGGTGCTGAATCAGATGGTGATTTTACAGAGCTCAGTGGTAGGATACATCGTTACACAGATGTAATTATGGGTCCTGCACCTGCTGCGGCTGCACCTGCACCTCCACCTGTAGCGAGCGAGGCACCACCTCCACCTGTGGAAAGTGAAGTCTCTGCACCGCCACCCGCTGCTGCGGCGCCGCCTCCGCCTCCGCCGCCCCCGAGCGACATACCCACCGGCGATGATATGAGCGAACCTGCCGATGCTGACCACACAGATTATGGTACTCCGCTTTACAAGGTCAGGTTAACCTTTGAGCAAGGTTGCCAAATGGAGAATCTGCGTGCCTTTGGTGTCGTCACGGCTTTAAATGACTATATCCAAAGACTTATTCATTATCCTATGGACCTGGAAGATTCAGAGTCCAGTGAAGTAATCGTTAAAAATGGATTTACACTATTTGTTCAAACCGGAGAGAATCCGGATTCTCTAAAGAAGTTGGTAGAATCTATTATGTATGTTGAAAATTCGAGTGTCATTTCCCTACCTCCTGACAGCGACGAGCTTCCTCCATCAATGAGGGCTAAACCTGCTGCCGATGAGAAATCGCAGGTGGTTGAGGAGAGCAAACAATCTCTTACTGAAACTGCTGTCAAACAGAACTTTATCAGTGTCAATGTAAATAAACTCGACAAACTCATGAATCTCATGGGTGAGATTGTCACAACCGAGTCTATGGTTACAAAGAATCCTGAGGTAGCCAGTCTCCACATTGATTCATTTGAGCGCAGCAGCCAAGAACTCAGGAAACTCATCAACGAGCTCCAAGAAATTGTTATGTCCATACGTATGCTACCTGTTTCAAACTCATTCCAGAAGATGCGCCGTATTGTACGTGATGTCAGTAAGGCTGTCGGCAAGGAAGTTGAGCTCGTTCTCATCGGTGAGGAAACAGAGGTTGATAAAAACATCATTGATAATCTCTCAGACCCACTCATGCACCTCATCCGCAACGCTGTTGACCACGGCATTGAGAAGCCCGATGCCCGTTTGAAGGCAGGTAAACCTTCTCAAGGCACGCTCACTCTCGAAGCCAGAAGCACCGGCGGCGATGTTGTTATCCTTATTTCAGACGATGGTAAAGGGCTTGACCGCAAATCTATTTTGCGTAAGGCAAACGAAAAGGGTATCACCACAAAGCCTGATGCTGAGTATACCGATAACGAAGTCCATCACTTGATTTTCCACCCCGGTTTCTCGACAAACGAAGAAGTTACCGAGTTCTCGGGTCGCGGTGTCGGTATGGATGTTGTCAAGCGTAATATTGACAAGGTTGGCGGCACTATCTCCCTCGAAAGCACCCCGGGCGAAGGAATGAGCGTTCAAATCCGTATTCCGCTCACACTTGCTATCATCGACGGCATGAAGCTGCGTGTCGGAAAACTTCTCTTCATCGTTCCGATGCTTTCCATTCAAGAGTCATTTAAACCCAACGATGGTGATGTTTTCCTCGATCCTGATGGCAGTGAGATGATTATGATTCGCGGCGAATGTTATCCCGTACTCAGGCTGTACAAAATTTTCAGTATTGAGTCTGACTACGAGACCCTTGATAATGGAATTCTCGTTATGATTTCCACCGATACTACCACATTTTGCTTGTTTGTTGATGAACTTATCGGTGAGCAACAAGCTGTTATCAAACCACTTCCCGAATACATTCAAAAACACAACACAGGAATGCACGGTCTCGGAGGTTGTGCAGTTCTCGGAGATGGTTCAATCAGTCTTATCATTGACATTAACACCCTGGTCACTGACTGATAAATTGCATATATCAATACACAAAGGGGCGTTGATACGCTCCTTTGTTTATAGTTTGTGCACGATTTTGTAACACTTTTTTGTTGACTTCTGCTTTTTTTTGGAGTAGAGTAATTCTTTAGAAATGAGGTTGGTTTTAATGCATATAGCATTAGGTCTTATCATTGGTATGATTTCGGGCACTATCCAATTTTTTATGCTGTCTAAATTCACAGGCGCCATATCCCAAGGCAAAGTCAGCAACAAAACTGTTTTGTTTGCACTTACACAATTTCTTTTTCCTTTTGCTGTCTTGGTTATCTGTGCTTTTTTCATTCAGGACAGTCTCATGTGGGCGGGAATCGGCATGGGTGCAGCTCTCATAACTTCCGCAGTTGTAAAGTTTTTGATTTCCTCTCGCACAAGCAATGTAAAATCTCGGCCATCCGCAAAAAAGTGATTTTACTCTAGGTGGTGAAGTAGGGTGTTTAACATAATATTTCTCTGCATCTCTATCCCCCTTATTTTAGGTGGAGTCCTGTGGCGCCGAAAGATTGACTCCACTATCCATGCGGATACGCCTGTCCCAACACCTGTAAAGCGGCTCCGGCTTATTTCTGTTTCTGTTGCTGTTCTGGGCGGTTACATATTTGTCACACGCCTGCTTTCGATAATTTTTGGTCCCCGCGAGAGCGAGGAGCTCGGTTTTTCGCTCTGGCAGGAGCGGATTGATGTTTTTGGCTACAGTCTGAGTTATACTGTGATTTACACTTGGCTTGCCATGGCGATTTTGATTATTTTGGCTCTGATACTTCGATTTACCGTGTTCAAAATCCCCAAGGATGAACCGAGCGGTGTGCAAAATGCTGTTGAGCTTATCGTTGAGGCTGTCGGAAATTACACTCAGGCTCAGACACACGGTGCCGGCGAGATGCTTGCCTCGTACATTCTCACCATTGCATCACTCATGATTACCAGCGCTTTCCTTGAGCTTTTCAGGATTCGCCCGCCGATGTCCGATATCACAATGACTTTTGCGCTTGCCCTCATTACATTTATTTTGATAAATATTTACGGCATTCGCAAAAAGGGCGTTGTTGGCAGGATAAAATCTCTTGCTTCCCCGACTCCGCTTGTTTTTCCCTTTAGGGTTATCTCCGATATGGCAATTCCGGTTTCCATGGCGTGCCGTTTGTTTGGCAATATGCTTGGTGGTCTGATTGTTATGGATTTACTTTATACAGCTTTGGGGACGGGAGCTGTCGGTATTCCAAGTGTCGCCGGTCTCTATTTTAACGCTTTTCATCCGATTATACAGGCTTTTATCTTCGTCACTTTGACTTTAACATTTATTAATGAGGCTACTGAATGATTTTGTGGTTATTTTTTGACTCGAATTTTTAAGGAAAGGCATGGTCATTATTATGGATACTATCGGAATTTCACTAGCACTTTTATCTTGTGCTACGGCTGCGATTGCAATGGGTTTTGCCACAGGGAAGGCTCTTGATGCGGTTGCACGCCAGCCTGAGTCGTCAGGTAAGATTAACAGCATTTTGCTTTTGGGTCTCGCACTAACCGAGTCCGCTGCAATCTACGGGTTTGTAATCGCTCTTATCTTGATTTTCACCCGGTAAGCGCTGCCCGCCTCTAACAAAGCACCTTGAAAGGGTTGATGAGTTTTGGATATTCATCCTGAAGATGTAATAATCAGCATCATAAATGTTGTCGTGCTCTTCATTTTGCTGCGCCTGATTCTCTGGAAGCATGTTATCCGCTATCTTTCTGAGAGGTCAGCACGTATCAAAAAGCAGTTTGACGATGCGAAAGACAAAGAGCAGCAAGCCTTGACTCTTATGTCGCAGTATGATGAAAAAATCGGAAACCTTGATGAGCGAGACCGTGAGATGCTGCTTGCGAGTAAAGAGCGGGCATCAAAAGAGGCTGAGTTGATTTTGGAAAAGGCGCATGATGATGCCGCTATTATGATTCGCGATGCTGAAAATCGTATAGCTATGGAGAAAACTCAAGCGCTGGAAGAAGCTCATGAAGAAGTAACAAGACTGGCTGCGGACATGGCTTCACGCATTTTACACCGCGAAGTTTCCGCTTCGGACAACGAAAATGTAGTAGAAGACTTTTTTAAGTAATCAAACTCACGCAGATAATATGATAAACTATCGAGGTGAATTATGGACACCAGACCTATTTTGATTGTGGTTTCAAAAAATGACGAGCATCTTATTTCGTCCATAAAGACAGGTTTTGAGAACAAGTTTGAAAGAACTCTCGATTTTGAGATTGTGGAAAGCCGGAAGATAGCAGGTGGTTTTATTGCTGTTATTGATGGTAATGTGTATGATGCGAGTTTTTCTTCGCGATTGCACGAGCTTTCCCGCCGGATGATTCACCCTGATGAGAAAACTTCTGCCACCGAATCTTCTTTCTCTTCTGTTGGTGCTATCTTAAAAGAACGTATTATGGCACGTGAGCCTGACCCTATCGTTTATGAATACGGTATTGTCAAAAGCTATAGTGATGATATTGTTCATGTTGAGGGACTTGCAAGTTGCCACTACGGTGAGCTTTTGACTTTTGACGGCGGGGCTGTCGGGCTTGCTCTTGACCTCGTTTTAGGTGGTGTCGGTGCTGCGCTTCTTGGCGGCAGCGTTTCCACCACGAGCCTTGTAAGAAAATCGGGGCGCATTGCTGAGATTTGCGTTGGTGAAAAGACCTTGGGTCGTGTCATTGACCCCTTAGGTCAACCACTTGATGGCAGAGAGCTAAACGCCGATAAGTTCCGCCCTATTGAGTCTCACGCACCGTCACTCATGGATCGCTCGCCTGTTAATACCCCGCTGGAAACAGGCATTTTGGCCATTGACAGTATGATTCCTATTGGGCGTGGTCAAAGAGAGCTTATTATCGGCGACAGACAAACAGGCAAAACTTCTATTGCTTTATCCGCGATTTTAAACCAAAAAGATACCGGGGTTCTGTGTGTCTACTGCGCTATCGGACAAAAGACCTCTACCGTTTCAAGTCTGGTGCACACTCTTGAAACCGCCGGAGCTATGGCGCACACTGTAGTTGTCGCAGCTATGGCTCACGATACGGCTGCCATGCAATATATTGCTCCTTATGCCGCTTGCGCAGTCGCAGAGGAGTTTATGTATAGCGGGAAAGATGTGCTCATTGTCTATGACGACCTTTCAAAACACGCTGTCGCCTACAGGACCATGTCGCTTCTGCTTCGCCGGCCTTCAGGGCGTGAGGCTTATCCCGGCGATGTTTTTTATCTGCACAGCCGTCTGCTGGAACGTGCAGCTAAGCTCTCTCCCGAGCTTGGAGGCGGTTCTATGACAGCTTTGCCTGTTATCGAGACGATGGCAGGTGATATTTCAGCGTATATCCCGACAAATGTCATCTCTATAACTGACGGGCAGATTTATCTTGAAACTGCAATGTTCAACGCAGGTCAGCGCCCTGCCGTCAATGTTGGGCTCTCTGTTTCACGTGTCGGCCGCAGTGCGCAAAGAAAGGCTATGCGTGCTGTATCCGGTAGTTTGCGGCTTGAGATTGCACAGTACAGAGATATGGCAGTTTTTGCTCAGTTTGGAGCTGATATCGACTCTGCTACTTCTTCAATGCTCCGGCGCGGTGAGCGTCTTGTGAAGCTTCTGGTTCAGCCCAGAGAGCGCACATACAAGCTGTCTGAGCAGGTTGTTTTGCTTTTGGCGGCGGAAGATGGCTTGTTTGACAAATTTGAGCTTGCCGCAGTGACCGAAACTGCCGCTGCTCTCCTTGAGTTTACTAAGGAGAACGCAGGGGCTATTTTGGATAATATTGATAGCATAACAGAGCTTCTTGATGGTGACAAAGCAGCACTCCGGCAGGTTTTTGAGAAATTCTTGCCAAAGCAAGCATAAAGTAAGCATTTAATTTTGCAGATGATATGCTGTTTGCGTACTGTTTTCGAGTGAACAATATCATATGCAGACCGGACAGGGGGACACTGTGCAAAAACCTAATGAGATTCGTGAGCATATTTTAGCCGTTGAGCAAACTAAGAAAATCACGGGCGCGATGGAGCTCATTTCCTCAACTCGTATGAGGCAGGTCATGGGGCATATTGAGCATAACCGTCGGTATTTTACAGATATTCGCCGCACGATGAAAGAAATTTTGACTTCTTCGCAGGAGATTTCACACCCTTTCCTTCATGAACGTGAGCGTAGGCACTGTACTTATGTTGTGTTTTCGGCGGACAAAGGTTTTTGCGGTGCCCATAATAACAATGTCCTAAATTTTGCCCTTGACCGTATTCGCGAGCATCCGCGAGAATGTGGTCTTGTGACACTGGGACACACCGCTGAAAGTTTTTTCCCTGCTCATGGTGTGATGCCTGACATTTGTATGAGAGGTATCGTGCAAGACCCAACGCTTGACAGAGCCCGTGAGGTAGCTGATGAGCTTACAAGCCTCTACACTCGTGAACTTACTGACGAAATTCGCATTATTTACACTTCGTTTTATGGCGAAACTAAAAGGCAGCCCACCGAGGTACGGCTTTTGCCTCTTTTGCTTCCCGATTACGATGATGTCAGAGATGCAGAGCAAATGGACGAAATCATGTATCATCCATCCGCTCAGACTGTATTTAACCAAATGGTTCCGCAGTATGTCGTTGGTTTAATGTTTGGAATAATGGTACAGGCGTACGCAAGTGAGCATTTTGCCCGCATGACGGCTATGCGCTCTGCGACCACTAATGCAAAGGATATGATAGATAATCTCAGCACGCAATATAATCTGGTGCGGCAAAGTGCTATAACCAACGAGCTTGCCGAAATTGCCGATGCAGCGGAAATTTTGAAAGGAGCTAACGAATATGGCTCAGGATTTTGAACTAACCGAAGGAACACAAGGGGACGGTTCTCCTGTGTCAGAAACCGGCGTAATTATAAAAATCAGCGGCCCTGTTTTGGATGTCCGCTTCGAGCATGATGCTAACGAGCCAAAACTGCACGACTTGCTCAGAACAGACGATGGCAGACATATGGAAGTAGCTGCAAATATCGCTCCGGGCGTTGTTCGCTGTATTGCTCTCGATGCCACTGACGGTCTGTGTTGCGGCACTGTGGTTACAGCTTTGGGACACGCTATAAAGGTTCCTGTCGGCACCGGTGTTATTGGCCGTGTTGTGGATGTCCTGGGGCGCCCGATAGATGGCGGTGAGGCTATCACGGATGCTCCGCTTTGGAATATTCACCGCAGTGCTCCTAAATTTACTGATTTGACTCCGGTTGCCGAGTTTTTTGAGACGGGTATAAAGGTTATTGATTTGCTTACCCCTTATTCCAAGGGCGGCAAGATTGGTCTTTTCGGAGGCGCAGGGGTCGGCAAAACTACGCTTATCATGGAGCTTATCTACAATATCGCTACTGTTCACGGTGGTTACTCGGTTTTTGCCGGTGTCGGCGAGCGCAGCCGCGAAGGTAGTGAGCTTATTCACGATATGAAAGTCTCCGGTGCCATTGATAAGACTGCTCTGGTTTTCGGTCAGATGAATGAACCTCCGGGTTCCCGTATGAGAGTGGGGCTTACCGGACTCACCATGGCTGAATATTTCCGCGATGAGATGAACCGTGATGTCCTGCTTTTCATCGACAACATCTATCGTTATGTTCAGGCAGGTAACGAGGTTTCCGCTCTGCTCGGCAGGATGCCTTCTGCTGTCGGCTATCAGCCTACGCTTGCAGGAGAGCTTGGTTCCCTTGAGGAAAGAATTGTCTCCACAAAAAATGGTTCTGTAACTTCCGTGCAGGCTATTTATGTTCCGGCTGACGATCTCACTGACCCTGCACCTGCCACGATTTTCTCTCATCTTGATGCTACCACCGTTCTTTCTCGCAGTGTTGCTGAAATTGGTGTTTACCCTGCCGTATCGCCGCTTGAGTCTTATTCTCGTATCTTGGAGCCTTCTATCGTCGGAAAGCAGCACTATGATGCGGCTCAAGGTGTCATCTCTTGTCTGAACAGATATAAGGAGCTGCGGGATATCATCGCTATTTTGGGCATGGACGAGCTTAGTGCCGAAGATAGATTGACTGTTTACCGCGCTCGTAAGATTCAGCAATTTCTGTCTCAGCCGTTTTCTGTTGCTGAAACTTTTACCGGTATGGAGGGGCGTTTTGTAAAACTTTCCGATACAATTCGGTCTTTTTGTGCTATACTTGGGGGAGAGGTTGACTCGCTTCCCGAAGCGGCGTTTTTTATGGTTGGCGACATAGACGAAGCGAATGAGAAGGCTAAATCTTTGTAATGGGGTAGGTACTTCTATGAAACTTTTCAACCTAAAAATTCTTACTCCTGAGCGAGTGTTTTTTGACGGAGAAGTTGAGGCTGTTTCAGCCGATGCTCCTGATGGGAATGTTACGATTTTAGCTGATCACGTACCTTTTATCATGCCTGTCGTTGTTGGGGATATTAAGATAAAAAAAGATGGCAAATGGAATGAGTCTGTCAATTCCGAGGGGTTTTTGGAAGTTCGCTTAGACGGTGTGCTGATTTTTGTTCAGTCTTGTTTGCACCCGGAAGAGATAGACCTGAGCCGTGCTGAGGCTTCGCGCAGACTTGAGCTTGAACGTCTACGCCAGAAGCAGAGTATGAGTGAGTACAAATCTTCTCAAATTGCTCTGGCCCGTGCCGTCGCCCGCTTGAATCTGGCGAAAAAATCGTTAAATTAAAATCAGAGGATTAGTATGCTTGAGTTTTCTAAATTACAGATTAGTGATATTGGTAGGTTAAGACCATTTATACGTAGCGGCAATACCAGAGTTTGCAATAATACTGTCGGCAGCATTTTTATGTGGAGAGATTATTTTTCCACGGAGTATGCCATTTGGGGAGATAGTGTCATCTTTAAAGTGAAGGCTAGACACGATGATATTGACACTATGTTTTCCATCCCGCTCGGCGGCGATTACATTTCCGGAACCGATAAGGTCAACGAGTACTGCCATGGTCATAATATCCCTGTCGTCTATTACGCTTTGACCGAGAACGACCTCGAACCTCTCCGGTCAATTTATAGCAGCCACGAGCTTTTTTCTGATGATGACTGGGGTGATTATGTTTACAATGCTTCCGACCTTATCACTCTTGCCGGCAGGAAGTATAGTGGTAAGCGCAACCACATAAACCAGTTTAAAAAAGATAATCCTGATTACTCTTTTGAGGAGATTACTTCCGCTAATTTCGCTGAGGTCAGAGATTTTTACGATGAACTTAGCCGCGATTTAGTTTTTACTTCCAAGACTGCATCGGAAGACCACGACAAGACTCTTGAGGTGCTTTCTAACTACGAGGCTTATGCCCCTCTCGGCGGGCTTTTGCGCACTCGCGGCTCTGTTGTCGCTTTTTCTGCCGGAGATATTATCGGTGATATGCTTTTTGTACATATCGAAAAAGCTGATACACTTTTCAGAGGTGCATATCAAGTTATTAACAATGAGTTTGCCAAGCATTTTGCTTCTGACGGTATTTTATTTATCAACAGAGAGGAAGATGAGGGCGACCTGGGTCTACGCTTTTCAAAAAACTCCTATCACCCTGTAGAGATTACAAGAAAGTACATTTTTATCGTCCTGTGATATAGCCGCAAGCCAGTCCCTGTGAAAATGATTGTGTCTTAGGCGTAGCAAATTAGCGACTCACGGCGAAATTTCGGAAAAGTGCTCGCACTGTCTGAGCGAAGCGAGTTTGCGAGCACCCGAAATGAGCCGATGAGTCGCTTTTTGCGGATGCCGTTAAGCAATCATTTTCACAGGGACTGGCTTGCGGCTATATCGCTCGCTACCTTTGAGAGTTCTGTTATTCTTTCAAAGTTGCCGCTACTTATATCTTTTTTCTCGCACAGCCAACTGCCGCCTACTGCATGGATGAATGGAGCACTTAAATATTCCTTGAGATTTTTAGCCGATACGCCTCCTGTGGGTATAAACTTAACTCCGCCAAACGGACCTGCCAATGCTTTCATTGCAGAAAGGCCTCCATAGACGTTTGCGGGAAAAAACTTTACTATGTTTAAATCCAGTTTCAGAGCTTCCATTATTTCGGTAGGGGTCACACATCCGGGTACAACAACTATTTTATTGTCTACACACCATTTTACTACCTCGTAGTCAAATCCCGGTGAGACTATGAACTTTGCACCTGCATCTACCGCTGCTTTGCATTGCTCAAGTGTTATCACAGTTCCCGCACCGACACAGATATCGGTACAGCCCTCTGCTACTTGTTTTATGGAGTCCAATCCTGCTTCAGTTCTGAGTGTAATCTCCATAACATTGATTCCACCCGCTAATAAGGCTTTTGCGGTATTTATTGCATCTTCCGATTTTTCCATGACCACAACCGGAACAATACCGCTTTTTTTCATTTCGGCAATAATATCCATTATACTTTCCCTTTATACTTTTTCGCTGCTGTTTCCATCAACATATAGAATGCCTGTCCTTCTGAAGCATAACCGGAGTGGTCAAAGTGGGGAGCTCCGCAGACTTCAGTGACTAAGCCGTATCTGTCAATTTTTGTGTTGACCGCTGCGCTCATTTTGTTTGCCGCTTCAAGATAGCATCCTTTATCCAGTAATCCTTCGGCAAGTCCCCTGTAGATGGTGTATGCCATCATTTGCGGGAAGTTTGTCTCAACGAAAGTTTCGGGATTATCTAAAACATCGTGGAAAAGACCATCTTCACGCATATGTGGAAGTGCACCATCAAGCAATGTTGTAATTTTACCCAAGAGTTTTTTTCTCTCTGTTCCCGCGCTTTCGGGCAGAGCCGAAAGCACTCTCATTATTCCCGCCAGTGCCCAGCCATTTCCTACGCCCCAGACATCGCTGCGTATGAATTTCTTTTCATTTTCGTTATACATATGTCCCAGCAGGTTTTTTTTGGGGACAAATAAAGTATCCCAATAGCCGTCGATTTGTTTTATGGCTTCTTTATAGTTACCTGCCGCAGCGAGGTAAGGGGGGAGCATATATACTGAATCTATCCAAAACTCCGGCTTATCCATCACGTGATACAAGATTCCATCTGCGCTTCTCGGCGCAGTTTCCAAAACCCATCTATCGAGCTTTTCCAGCGCATCTTTAAATATTGGGTCGCCGGTTTTTTCGTATGCAAATAATATTGGCTCACCGGCGGCTACAGGGTCTGTCACTGCGTTATGATGTCCAATCATAGCAGGTCGCCCATCGTCAATTTGACGATGGACGGCCTCTCGTGCCAAGCAAATAGTTTCCTCTTCGTCTCCGCATTCTAAAAACGCCTGAGCCACAACGCCATGCTCCCAAGGATACCTTTGCATCGCCAGCGTCATGAGTTTTACCTGCTTTAGCTTATTATTCATTTAAAAAACCATTCCTTTCAGCAATCTTACGGCAAATAATGTCTGCCTTAAGCCTTACTTGCAAGTTCCTGTATTCTTCCGTAAAAATCCCTTAGTTCAACGAGGTAATCTGAGTACAGCTTAACATATTTTTTGTATGTTTCGTGCATCTCCATGTTTGGTGTGTATTCTTTTTCCTTTGTGATATGTTTTTTCACGGTTTCCTTTAAGTCTCCGAACAGCCCTATACCGTTTCCTGCAAGCACAGCGGCTCCCCACATCGCACAATCACTACGATTTATCGTGAAATACGGGCGCGCTGCAACATCTGCACTCATCTGTGACCACACCGGATTCTTTGCTCCGCCGCCTATTATACGGACAGGTGTACCCTTATATTCGGGGTATATCCTATCTTTGCTCTGTATTGCAAGGGCTAGGTCATAGGTGAACGACTCCAGTAACGCACGATAAAAATGCTCTGTACCGTGACTCCAATCAAAACCCATCCACATTCCGCGCAGAATGCCGTCAGAAGGCATTGAGCTTCCGCTCAAGAGACCTATTGACATAAGTCCGTTGCACCCGGGTGTGAGGTCTGCAATCTTGCTGTCCAAATCACGGAAAACTGCGCCCAGATCCTCGCCCTCTTTACGCACAAACGTGTTTACATACCAGTCAATTGTAATGCCCGACCCTGCCGCAAAATGCACTGTGTAAAACTCTCCCGGAACAGGAGACGCCATTGCATCAAATCTTCCGTATTCGGAATCTGCACGGTATTCAGGCACACAACATGAAATCTGCCCGTAGGACGATGCTTCAAACACACCGTCTCCCGGTTCGACCGCCGCAGAGCCCAAACAACCCGCTGCTTTGTCGCCCGCACCTGAAACTAGTGCGATTCCCTGCTTTAATCCTGTAATTTTTGCCGCTGATGCTGAGAGCTTGCCGCAAACCGTATTAGAAGTGACAACACGCGGCAAAAACTTCTTATCAAGCCCGATTGCATCACAGGTTTTATCCGACCAGTCATCGGCATTAACATCACATAATCCCGTCCATGCCGAATAGGTACGATCCATTACGGCATCTTCGATGTCCAGCTCACCGAGTCGCCCGATAACATAGCCGGAAATCATAAGATACTTGGAGATTTTTTTAGCCTCGTCGGGAAATTCTGTTTTGAACCACTCATATTTTGGTGCCATCTGAGGGAAATTCGTGCCTCCCACGCGCAAGAAATGGTCTTTCAGCGTTTCCATCTGCCTGTTGGCATACGGCATATAGCGGCTATCCAGTGAGCATGACCAGGTTGTTATGTCATTCCAATCCTTGTCCACACCCATAAATCCCGCCATCTGCCCTGTAAACGCTACGGCAGCAACATCCCCGGATCTATCACCCAGCTTTTGTACCGTCTTTTTCATACAGGCAACAACAGACTCATAGAGTTCCTCACCCTTTTGGATAAAGATGCCCGGCCCAGGTCGGTAGTCTTTGACACTTTCGATAGCCTCTGTTATGAACTCACCTGCTTCGTTGTAAACTCCAACCTTGATGAAACTGGTTCCCAAGTCAACAGCCATAAGTAATGTGTTTGACATAGTAGAAAATCCTCCTGTTTAAAATTGCATAGCCGATTGCGACGCTCAAAACCGCCAGCTTCGCAATTGCCTATTAGAATATTGTCCTTTCAGTAGCTTCCGGGCTTATAAATACTTTCATAAGTTTTGTGTTAGTTTGTATTTCTTTTAATGCACTTTCAAGCTCTGAGAGGGGAACAACCATCGAGTACATATGTGAAGGGTCAATCCGTTTGTATTTAAGAATACTTATTGCAACAGCCCAATCATTGCCGATACCGGCACAGGAGCCGGTAACCTTCTTCTCTCCTACAACAAACTCGAACGGTGATAATCCGGCTCTATCATCGGTAGCGCAGATACCAAAAGCAACAAGTTTTCCACCGCGACGCAGCATTGCGAAGGCTTGCTCGTAGGTCTTGCTGGTTCCAACCGCTTCAAGGACATAATCAGCCCCAACGCCACCGGTAAGTTTCATTACTTCGGCTATTGAATCGGGAGTTTGATTAATGTTGATAAAATAATCTGCTGCCCCCATTTTGCGAGCAACCTCTAAGCGGTCAGCGTTACCATCAATAATAATAACCGGTGCCGCCCCACGAAGTTTCGCCATAGAAGCATGTAAAACGCCCAGACCTGCACCAATTACCACAACGCTTGAACCAAGTTCACAATCCATGCGTTGTGATGCCTGTATGGCGGTAGTTAAAGGCTCTACCATTGCAGCTTCATAATCATCAAGGCTGTCCGGTATCAAGAAACAATTTTTCCACGGTACTTTTACATACTCAGCAAAACCACCATGTGTATGGATACCCAATTGCGTAAATGTTTCACACAACAATTCATCGCCGCGGCGGCAGAAATAACATGTTCCGCAGGATATGCAAAGGTCTGCCGCAACCCTGTCGCCGACTTTTAACCCTTGAGCGTTTTTGCCAACCTCATCAATAATGCCCCAAAACTCATGGCCTGTGATAAGAGGTAACTTTTCTGATGCATATTTACCTGTGAAAATACTCCAGTCAGAGCCGCAGATACCACATAACTTGACTTTTATTAATACCTCATCATCATTGATTTGAGGAATGGGAATATCTTCATATACCATTTTGTTAGGTGATTTAACAACTTGTGCTTTCATCGTTTTCACTTTGCAGCCCGCCTTTTTATTTTGTGAATAATTTATCGTGCCTACCTTCATATGGAGCTTGAATTAACAGTGGTTTTAAAAACTCAATTGTCTTATCCATACCATCAGCACGACTCATAGTAACATCTTCATGTTCATAAGAAAGTACGCCGTTATAGCCCACCATTGCAAGTTCGGTTATAACCTTTTTCCACTCAACGCTACCCCAGCCGGGGATGCGGAAACGATAGGTGCGGTCAAGACGTTGCCAAGAACCTTGCATAAGGATTCCGCCATATCCAATGTTGTGGGCAACTATTTCCCCATCTTTAGCATGAACAGTAAATATGCGGTCTTTTAGCGCATTGATGTATGATTCAACATGAAGTCCCAGGTAGATTATATTTGCAGGGTCTAAGTTGAAACCAAGGCATGGATGATTGTCCGCAAGTTCCAGCGCACGCAGAGAGGTATGAATATCATAAATAAAATTGTTTGGGTGAGGTTCAACGGCAAACTTAACGCCATATTCTTTAAACTTATCAAAAATAGGAACAAAATGTTCTGCAAAACACTGTTCCTCATACTCCCAACCTTTTGGATATGGGAAGGGGAAATACCTTCCGAAGTTTTCAACCCCTGTAAAACCGATTACAACGTCAACTTCAAGCTCGTTGGCAAGTTGAGCAGATGCTATAAGGCTTTCAGTTCCGAATTTAATTTTCTCCTCTTTTGTTCCCTTGAAAATGCCATCGGTATCTGCACCATGAGGTCCCATAATCAACAGAGAATCTGCGTGGTTGCTTAACGCAGAAATTGATAATCCATATGACTCAATCATTTTACGCATAGCCGCAGCTTTACCATTTTTCAGCCATTCCTGCGTGTCACATTGACCGTTACCATCGTATGTTGCAATTTCAAGAGCCTCGTAACCTCTTTCAGAAACCATTTTTGCAACTTCTTCTAATGGTTTTTCTGAATAGTTTTGTGTAACAAATCCAATTTTCAAACTATATCTCCTCCATTTTGCCAATGTGTATTCATGCCTATCATTGTCATATCGTTTTGCAAAACGCCAAGGAATAGTATACCTCCTAAGAGTAAAAATAATATCCACTTACTTGCCCCGCAGGAGCAGGGCAAGTATAGTGTAAAAAATGAATGTGCGGCGCTTATTTTATTTCTCTTGATTAGGTTGACCGTTCCACGCTGAAAGACCGCCGTCAACAGGCAAGTTCACACCACACATATGGTCTGCCGCATCTGATGCGAGAAATACTATTGCGTTTGCACAGTGTTCAGGCTCGCAAAGCCTCTTGTCGGGCATGTTCTTTCTGAAACTCTCTAAAACTGCCTCGGATGCGCCTGTGAGGAACATAGGAGTTTTGACAGCACTCGGAGAAACTATATTGACTCTTACGCCTTGTACAGAGTAGTCCATCGCCATCGCTCTTGACATCGCATGAACCGCGCCCTTGGTTGCGCAATAGAGCGACATATTGTAGTCCCCGCCCATTCCGGATACAGACGATACATTGACTATTGCACCTTTTTTCTTCGCTAACATTTGCGGTGCTAAAGCCTTACAAGTGTTGAAAACACCTCTCACGTTTATGTCAAACTGGAAGTCATAATCGTCCATCGGTGCTTCATGCAACAGACCTACGCGGAATACTGCGGCGTTATTTACAAGCACATCGCATCCACCGCTTGCCTTTACGTCCGCTGCCAGTGCATCTACTTCGGCAGGCTTGGAAACATCCAGTGTTTTCATAGCCACCTTGTCTCCGAATGTTTTAGCAAATTCGTCATACGTTTCTTTCAGGGTTTTTTCGTTGTAATCTGCGAGAAAAACTTTGTCGCCAAGTTCAAGGAATTGCTTTGCTGTAGCCTTTCCTATACCGCTGGCACCCCCGGTCACTACTACGTTTCTTGCCATAATACACTTCCTTTATTTTATTATTTGGACACCAAGTTTTTAGGTATCCATTATTTATAATCAATTGTATAGTGGTCAATAACTCCGCAAATCGTTATGTCTGCCACAATGTCCCTATCTCCCAACACCATATTGCTTGCCCCACCGTCAGCAACAACGAGAACAGTGTCGCCAACGCCCGCATCTGCAACATCAAATGCGATTTCACGGCTACCGCTCTCGTTTTCAACTATCATGAGTTTGTGCCCGGAAAACGATTCATCTTTAACTGTTGAAACTACGTTCCCTACTACTTTTGCAATTCGCATATTTTACAGTTCCTCGTTGTAGCTGTCGATAAAACCTACTATTGCGGCATCGGCAGGTACCAACGGTTGCCTAAACACGCGAGAGGCTTCCTTTGAACCTATCAGATAGACAAAGTCGCCACTCCCGGCTTGCCTTGTCGCATCGGCAGCCACAATCAGCTTGGTCTTTTTACCATTTTCTATAAGTCTTACTACCAGAAGAGGCACACCTTCCAAGCCCTCAGACTTGACAGAAGATACGACCGTTCCGCTCACTTCTCCAGTGTACATATCACTCGCTCCCGCCTACCTGCGCCTTATCGAATATCCGCGCTCCGCTAACATCGATATGGTCAATTATCGCCACAATCGAGTTATCCACCGGTTTTCCGTCGGTAGCATTCGTTTGACGTGAAGAACTTCCACTTACAGTCATTACCACTTCTCCGGTACCTGCACCAACTGTGTCAACACTCACCAGCAATGGTCCGGTTTCCTTAAACGAATCTAAGTCAATCGCCCGGACCAAAAGCAACTTCATGCCCGAAAGTTTTTCGGTTTTGTTTGTGCTTACTACTGTGCCAACAACCCTGCAAATTTGCATACTAATGACCATTCCTTTCACTTGGATGCTTCATGCAACCTAGTCTTCCGGCTTGAACAAAACCTTTGTAAATACTTCCGTTCGGTTAAACATCATTTCAAACGCTTTTTGACCATCTTCCAAACGATAACGGTGTGTAATCAGCGGGTTGACTTTAATTGCGCCCGACTGCATGAATCTAAGCGCTGTCTCCCATTCATGTATTGGTAGTGGGTTTGGCAATGAATTCCACGATCCGCGTATGGTTATTTCGCCGCGTAATATGTGGGCAATCGCATCGTTGGGATAAACTACGTCGTCATATGTTATACCGCAATAGATGACCGTTCCGCTTTTCTTTGCTGATTGAAGAGACTGTACATATGTGATTTTGTTGCCTGCCAGTTCGACTGCTGTATCTACTCCGCCCGAAGTCAGTGCAATAATCTCCTTGACAGGGTCCTCCTGCATTGCGTTAATGCCTTTTGTTGCGCCCAAGCGTTCGGCAAGCCTAAGCTTTTCATCAGAAATATCAACCGCATAAACAGTTGTGTAGCCGAGTGCTCTAAACCATTGAACGGTCATATAGCCAATCGCGCCCATACCATACACTGCGGCAGAACCTCCTGCTTCCACTGTTCCGCTCTGGCGAACAGCGTGCAGTGCAACGGACATCGGGTCAGCCATGCAACCCATTTCATAGTCAACATTTGAAGGCAACTTCAAGCAATTTGCAGATTCTATCACTATGTATTCCGCCATTGCGCCATCGCGGCGTGAACCATAATAGTCGTAATTATCGCACATATGGTATTTTGCCGATTTGCAATACTCACAAACACCGCAAGGTATCATCGGTAATGCAGTCACTCTGTCGCCTACTTCAACGTTTTTAACACCGGAACCTATTTCAAGAACCTCACCTGCAAATTCATGTCCGATTGTTGTCGGGAAACTGTAGGTGCCTTTGACCATAACGCGTGCTATGTCAGAACCGCAAACCCCGCAGCTTTTAACTTTTACAAGTACCTGTGAGTCTTTCTCTATTACAGGCACATCTACCTCAACGCAACGTATATCACCGGGAGCAAAAAGGCGCAGTGCTCTCATTTTTGAAGCCATACTCTTTCTCTCCTTCTAATACGCCGTGCCGGCAGCGGCAGGTTTTCCGGTCGATTTTCCACAGGCTCCGCAGACAATTACAACACCGGAGCTTGTTCCTAAGCGGTTTGCACCTGCATCTATCATTGCTTTTGCTGTTGCAGCCTCTTTAATGCCACCGGAAGCTTTAACTCCGATTTCACTGCCTACAACCTTGCGCATCAAGCTGACATCTTCCACAGTTGCTCCACCGGTGGAAAACCCTGTAGAGGTCTTAACGAAGTCTACTCCGACCATTTTACAGATAGCGCATACACGCACTTTTTCCTCATCGGTCAGCAGACTTGTTTCGATAATTACTTTGAGCAAAGCACGTCCTGACACCGCCATATAAATCGACTCTATGTCGTTTTTGACATAATCCCAGTCGCCTGATTTGACAGCACCAACGTTTATTACCATGTCGACTTCTTTTGCGCCGTTTTCGACTGCTTCTCTTGCTTCGTACACCTTGGTTTTTGTGGTTGTCGCACCGAGTGGGAAGCCTATAACGGTGCAAACTTTTACATCGCTGCCTTTAAGGCAATCGCGACTAAGCGGAACAAACCAAGGGTTTACGCAAACCGAAACAAATCGGTGCTCCATCGCTTCTTTGCACAGCTTTTTGACATCACTCTCTGTTGCTTCTGCTTTGAGCAATGTGTGGTCAATAAAGTTGCAAAATCCGCTGTTCTTGCAATTTGAAGAACTTCCACCACTGCTCCCTGTATTAAGAGATTTTTCGTTGCGCAGTTTTTGGTATATCTCTTCAGTTATTTTTTCAATTAATAAATCCATGTCCATGTCTATCGTATTTCATCCCTTCTTATAGCATTTTTACTCAAACAACTACCGAATCCTCGGTGTCGTGACTTATTTGCCTTTGGGGAGAATTTTTTCCACGTCTTCATGCGGGCGCGGAATAACATGTACAGATACCAATTCGCCGACACGCTTTGCTGCTGCTGCTCCTGCTTCCGTGGATGCTTTAACTGCACCAACATCGCCGCGTACCATGACTGTGACGAGTCCGCTACCGATTTGCTCTTTGCCCAGAAGTGTGACATTTGCAGCTTTTACCATTGCATCTGCTGCCTCAACTGCTCCCACGAGACCTTTTGTTTCTACCATTCCTAATGCTTGCTTTTCCATATTCTATTAATTTCCTTTCTAAATTTGAATGTTTTCCTAAAATAACTTTGACCTCATTTTTTATTTATGAAGGCAAAATGATTTCCACTTCTTCATGGGGACGCGGTATTACGTGTACCGATACAAGCTCCCCAACGCGCTTGACTGACTGTGCACCTGCTTCGACCGCCGCTTTGACTGCGCCGACGTCGCCGCGCACCATAACAGTGACCAGACCGCCGCCTACCGTCTGCTTGCCTACAAGGCTAACATCGGCAGCTTTTACCATCGTATCCGCAGCTTCAATTGCGCCTACGAGTCCGCGGGATTCTACCATACCCAGTGCTTCCAGTTTCATTGCTCTCCCCTCCTTTCCTGTTTTTACGGGAACTTCGCTTTTTGTTACTTTTGCCGTCGTTGCATTTTTTGTTGCCGCTGCGGGTGCAGTTTTCGTTGCCGCTACACTTGCCACTGCGGGCGAAGTTTTGGTTGTAGCCGCGCTTTTCTTTTCGGGTGCAGCTACGCTTTTTGTTGCAGTTGCAGTTGCGGTTGCAGCTTTCGTTGCAGTCGCGCTTTTCTTAGTCACCGCCATAAAAGCCCTCCTTTTATATCAATGCTTCGCGGATAGATTCATGCGGAGCAGGAATAACTGATGTACGCGCTATCATTCCTTCACATTCCGGGACAGATTTTCCGACCCGTACAGCTTCGCTTACCGCACTAACATCTCCGGTTAGCACAACATATGATTTTCCGCCTAATCCGCGCCCCAGCCGTATTTCTATCAGCAATACGTCCGCCGCTTTGACTGCGGCATCTGAGGCATGAATACATGAGGCAAGGGAAAATGTCTCTATTACACCAATCGCTCCGGTTTCCGGAATCTCCGCTGCGCCGTTTATAGCCTGAAATACTTGTTTATGTACATTCGGAATCAGCAAACTATCGACAATATTCTCGGCACCCGTCGCAACTCCGGCTTCCACTGAACTTTTGACAGCGGCAACACTGCCGCGCACCATAACGACAAACTTACCCGAACATACGGGATTTGCCGCAGTAAGCGTTGTCGCCGCAACTTTAAGCATACTGTCTCCGGCTTCTATTCCGGCTGCAATGCTATTGAGTTCTACCAGTCCCAGTGCATCCATTATGCGTTTCCTCCTACAGCTTGTATTTCAACAAATCCATTGTCCACTGCCGCCACCACACCGGAGATACTGGCGTGGACATTAGCTCCCAGTTGACCTTCGGGTATGTTTCCGATTATATCACCCGGCTTAACCGATTGCCCTTTTTTCACACAAGGGGTGCACGGTGCTCCGATATGTTGTTTGAGTGGGATTTTTACACGCTCTGTCTTAATTGGCTCACGTTCCATAGGTGCGGGTACATCGTAAGCACGAATTCCCAATCTGCTGACGAGTCGGCTTACAGGCAGATTCTTGACGGTGCGCTCGGCTGACACTCCTATCGACTCTTTATTCTCAAACGGAACTTTTTTCTTAAGAAGCTCGCTTTTTAGCATTCCCATAATTCTGCTCGGTAATAGTTCCATCGTGCAAGCGAAGTATGAACATATCCCGCATTCGCAGCAACTTATCACTTGCTCGGGGACCATGCCGTCGCCGCTTCCGAAAGCTATCGCTCTCATCGCCTTGTGCGGCGATGTTTGCTGTCCCAGGGTGTTTCGGGGACACATCAGTGTGCATTGGTTACATCCGCAACACGCCGCACGGCTGAGCTTTATCTGGCTTTGCAGTGGCGAGGTCTTTTTGGTTATTAGCCCGTGATCCTTTTTCAGCACTATGATGCCACCCAGGGTTTTGGTTACAGGTGTGTCCCAATCTGATGTGACTGCTCCCATTGCAGGACCACCGAGCAGTAGCGCATACTCTTCTTCGTTTGCCGGACCGTCGGCATACTCAACCAGCTTACGTACAGACGTTCCGATTGGTGCTAAAACCGTAACCGGTTTACTTACCTCTCCTGTAATCGTCACATACTTGTGAGTAACAGGGTTATCATCCATTGCCTCTGCAACGTTTACGAGCGTATTGACATTTAGCACCACCGCGCCTTTGGCTATCGGTATACCGCCGACAGGAACTACCTCTCCGGTTACTTCATATACAAGTGCCTGTTCATCTCCGGCAGGGTAATAGTTGCTAACGGTAAGTAGCGAAATGTCCTTTTTTGTGTCAGAAATAACTTTTTTCAGGCTCTTGACGGCTTGTTTGTATTTTTCTTTCAAGCAGATGACACCGCGCTTCGCACCTGCCAGTTCCATCGCAATGTCCACGCCTTTTACAACTTGAGCCGCATAATGTTCCATAATTTGCTGATCAACCCGCAAAAGCGGCTCGCACTCTGCGCCGTTTGCTATAATCACTTGCGCCTGCGCCCCAAGTTTAACATGGGTCGGGAAGCCTGCGCCGCCTGCGCCGACGATTCCTGCCGCACGTATTTTTTCAATGTGTGATGTCGCAGCCATAAATAACTTAATCTCCTGTATTTTGTAAGGTCAATGTTAGCGTTAAAGAATGTAGAACGAACCTGACAGGGCGCATCTTCGGGCACGCACAAAGCTCTTTGCCGAGGTAACGCCTTCCCCTGTAGGTGTTGCAATTGTAAGACTTGTATGACCTTCTCCTTCAAGTCCCAGCCCCGCAAACGATGGTGCATTTTTCACAAAAATCGTTGTATCGAGTGCTCTTGCAGCAATCGTGAGGTTATCAATGTTCTTTGAGTGCATTATTGCTGTGTGGAGGTATCCGTTTTCTGCGGCTACCGCCCTTTTCACGGCTTCTTCAAAACTTCCAACCGATACTATGGGTAACACAGGCATAAGCATTTCTGTTGTGACAAGTGGATGTTCCGCCTTGCATCTGCATATTATGAGAACAGGCTCGCCACTATAGTTTATTCCGCAGCTTTTGAGGATATGTGTTGCGCTGCGCCCTACGAAATTTTTATTTGCAGCCAGTCCGTGTTTTGTTTCGGCAATAACGGTACGGGCAATAATCTCAACTTCCCTTTCGTCAGCTAAGTAGCATCCTGCCGCAACCATGTTCTCAACCAATCTACTTTCAACACTGCTTACAACAAAGACTTCTTTTTCAGCTATGCACATTACGTTATTGTCAAATGATGCCCCGCGGGTGATGTCTTTTGCGGCTTTTTCTATGTCAGCAGTTTCGTCAACTATAACAGGAGGATTCCCGGGACCTGCCGCTATGACTTTTTTGCCGCTTCTCATCGCAAGGTTTACAACAGCCTCTCCGCCTGTTATCGCGAGCATTCTTATTTGTGCGTGTTCCATCAGTTCTTTGCCTGTCGCTGCCGAGGGCTGCACAACAGTGCCTAAAAGGCTTGATACTCCGCAGGTTTCTCTGATTGCTCTGTTAAGTATTTTTACAGCTTCGTTTGATGCATTTTTCGCACCCGGATGCGGATTAAATACCACTCCGTTTGCTCCTGCAATCATGCTCAAACTGTTATTGATAATTGTGGCTGTGGGGTTTGTAGACGGTGTAATAGATCCGATTACGCCATACGGCGCATGTTCAATCAAAGTTAGTCCATTGTCACCGGAATATGCTGTCGGGATAAAGTCTTCCAAACCCGGGGTTTTTTCTGCGGCAACGCGATTTTTCGCAATTTTGTGTGCTACAACGCCATAGCCTGTTTCCTCATGCGCCAGCTTCGCAAGAAGCTCTGCATTATCTACAGCGGCACGGCGCATGGCTTCAATGACCTCTGCGCGTTTTCTGACAGGTAACCTACTAAACTGCGCTTGACTCTCAGAAACCGCTGAAACTGCTTGACTAATGGTTTCGTAGACACCATCCTCCCGGACAGTGTGAGCAGAAAATGCTCCGGGCACAGGCGCGTTGGCACCGTTGATGCCGTCAGTGCTTACTCCCATTTCAAGCAATATTTCTTTAATTTGGGTGTCAGTCATTCCCATTATACACTGCTCTCCTCATTTATGATTTCCATTCCCAACTCGCGTGCTCTGTCCGCTGCGAGTGGTGTAATTATACAGTTTTTTCCGATATTCAGTACAGTCTGCCCTGACCTATGCAGAGAAATTATGTCGTCCTCAAGCAGTAATTCGCTTCGCACTTCACTGCTGTTTTGTTTTCCCTTTGTGTTGCAGCAGCCATCGCATATTTTAAGCTCTGATTCTACGATTTCTCTGAGCAACTGCTTCAAAAGCTTAAAAAGGTCGGCTGATATTTTCACTTTATCGCCCTTGCCTGAGCAGCAACCTTGACCAAGTGCTTTTGGTGCTTCGGCAACTCTATTTTTCACGCCGAACCTACTCTCGGTATCTTCAACCAAACGTTTTATCTCTGCATCAGTCATTTTAAAGACTTTCCTTTCAAACTAATCCGGCATTAAAATCTCTATGCTCTGCCCATCCGTAAGCCCCGCTGCTGTGGCTTCATCGCTGTCGAGATGTAGCTCCACGCACTCTTTCTCACTTATGCGCACAAGCACCTCTTCAAAAATCATTTTCCGCTCACCACTGTTCACAGCGGCACAAAGCTTTTGTCCATCCGATAAACGGTATATAGTCGCATACTCACGAGATATGTACAGACTCCGCGCCGATGCAGCAGCACCATGTTCCAAAACAACTTCCCCTTGCGGTCCGCGTAATATGCACTTTGCGCATTTGCCAAAATCCCCGTTAAAAACTCGTAAACCTTTTATTCCTATTTGTAATGCTTCGGTAAAACTTATGTTTACCAGTGTTTTTTCGTATTTACCCGAAGCTGTCACAACCTGTTTTAGTGTGTTTTTTGGTCCGCACACATCCAGTGTGCCTATAGACCCGCTCCCAAAAAGAGTCTGCTTGTCTGCCGGGCTTAGGTGAACATGAGTCGGCATAACAACCGTCCGGGCATACAATCCTTCCCCCGCTTTGGCAAAAGCCGCAAACAATCCCATTTCAACTCGGCATTTCAGCTCATCTTTCTGCATCAGTTCACTTCCTGTAAAATCTATCGCCCAACTACCTTTAGCGCATCATTAATTATATGCTTCCCAGAATCTCGTTCATGCTCTCCGGAGCCAGGCTCGCACCACCTATTAAAAATCCATCAACACCATCAAGTGCAGCCACACCAGCAATATTATCCGGCTTAACGCTGCCACCGTATAGTAGCGGAACCTTGGAGCCTTGTTCGCCAAATTGCTCTATCAGAACCCTGCGTATCCAACCCATCGTCTCACTTATCTGCTCGGGACCTGCGATTTTCCCTGTGCCTATTGCCCAAATCGGCTCGTAAGCGATGATTAGCGGCGATATCTTCGCACCAATGAGCCCGCCAATAATCTGACGGCAGAGAACTTTGTGATATTCGCCACTTTCACGCTCCTGCAAAGTCTCCCCTATACATACCAGCGGGGTTATGCCGTTTCGCTGTGCGGCACGGACTTTTAGGTTAACCTGTATGTCGGTTTCGTGGAACATGCTACGGCGTTTGCTATGCCCTATAATAACGTGGGTTCCTCCTGCATCAAGCAGCATTTCTGCTGATATTTCGCCTGTATATGCGCCATCTTTTTCCCAGTGCATATTTTGCAGACCCACCACAATATTCTTCTTTTTCGCAGTTGCACTGATTAAAGGCAAAGCTGTCGCCGGAACAAAAAGCATTATCTCTATTCCATCCCTGCACTCCGGCCTAAGGGCATTAAAATATTCTTTCGCCTCCGTCCCGGTCATATACATTTTCCAGTTTCCGGCAACTATTAAATTTTTGTTTTTACCCTCACTCATAGGAACTCCATTTCATTTAGGAACGTTTGTTACTGAGCTAGTTACTCTTGTAACTATTGTATCAGTTGTAAACATCCCTGTCAATAGTTTTTTATTATATCATATGTGAATTTTGTCTCTGTATTTCTTGACAAAACCTTATGCGAGCTGTATCATAATTCTATTGTTTATTACTGCATGGAGGTTTGCACATATGGCAGAAAAAGTGTACATTTTATTCGATTACGGTGCCAGCCACGGAAGATGCATAGCTGCGAAGTTTGATGGTGAACGGATTTGCATGGAAAGCATCTATGAGTTCGACAACGTTGCTGTTAATTACGCAGGGGTTTTGTATTGGGATATCCTGCGCCTCTCGAGCGAATTGAAGGAAGGACTCAAAAAAGCCTGTAGCTTATACCCCCAGGCTGTATCAGTGGGCATTGATACATGGGGCTGTGATTTTGCATTTATCGACAAACACGGCAAACTTCTTTCAAACCCTGTAAATTACCGTGATGAAGCGCGTTATAGGTATAAGGACGATTTGGATAACACCATTTTTGGTAGTGAATATGAAGTGTTTAAGCTTGGCGGGGCAAACACAAACAGCATAATGTCGCTTTATGAGCTTTACGCAAATAAAAGGGATGATTCATCTGCTCTCAAAAATGCGGATAGATTGCTTATGATGCCCGATTTGCTCAATTATTTTCTGACCGGCATTCCCACAAACGAATACACAAATGCGACAATGACATTGATGGTCAATCAAACGGAGAAAAAATGGGAGCAGTCGTTTATTGAGCGTTTGGGTTTGCCTTCTCATATATTCGGCGACCTTATAATGCCGGGCACAAAGATTGGCAATATCCAGAGCAGAGTCGCCGAAGAACTAAATATTCCTGCGCTTCCTGTGATAAACGTAGCCACACACGATACTGCAAGTGCCATTGCGGGTGTGCCGCTCAGTGGGAGCGGTAATTGGGCGTTTTTGAGTCTCGGCACTTGGATGATACTTGGTGTTGAGAGCAATAAGGTCTATAGTGACGAAAAAACCTTCGCAACCGGATTTGGCAATCAAGGCGGGTGTGAGGGTAAAAATAATTTGGTCAATTTGGTCACCGGATTATGGGTATTGCAACAATGTTATGAACGTTGGTGCGCAGAAGCGGGTTCTCGACTCGGCTGGGAAGCCGTGAATAAAGCAGTTGCAGATGCCCCTGACCCCGGTCTTGCTTTTATCGATTTGGATGCCGCTGAGTTTGTCCATCCAAACCCAAATATGCCGAGTGTCGTGCAGCAATACTGTTCGGCACGCAATATGCCCGTTCCCCAAGGGATGGGGGCAATTGCAAAATGCATCAACAACAGTCTTGTACTCAAGGTTAAGAGTTGTTATCACGATATGGTTGAGCTGACAGGTGCTGAAATAGACACTCTTTACCTCTTTGGGGGCGGCTCAAAAAACAGATTTATATGCCAAGGTGTCTCAGATGCTCTGGGTGTGAAGGTCAAAGCAGGTCCTGCTGAGACAACTTCAGTTGGCAATGTACTGATGCAGATGATGGGAACAGGTGCCATTTCATCGCTTTCCGAAGGGCGCATAATTTCGGCTAAGTCCTCCGAGTCGGAAATTGTCGAGTATTCGCCGGGAGATACCGCTAAATGGGTATCTTACTATGAAAATTACAAAAAAATAATGTTTGAGGAGTAGTATTATATGAAATACCCTCGTATATATCTTGTTCTGGATAATTGTTTTGCCATAAAGCGTTGGGTGCATCCTTCGGATTGGATGGGACTTGTCAGGGATATTGGTTTTAATTATGTTCAGGCAAGCACAGACAATGAAATTGATCCGTTATTTGCCACCGATGAGTACATGGACGACTGGTTTTCCGAGGTAGAGCGGCAAAGCAAGAAAACAGGCGTTAAGCTTGTGAACTTCTATACGGGCTATCAAACTTACAGGACAGCAGGGCTTGCCCATTATGACCGCCGCATCGTGGAACACCTGAAAAAGAACTGGATATATAATCTGGTTAAGAGAATCGGAAAATCCGATGCTGACGGATTGGGTTTTTGTTTCTTTGCAATACCTGAAAATGTAATGCAAAACCCCGACTTACACAAGCAAGTGCTTGATAGTTTATTTGAGGATTTGTATGATATTGCAGCTTACGCACATGCACAAGGTGAGGTTAAGGTCAGTCTTGAACAGATGTATGTGCCGTACCAGCCACCTTTTACAATTGAGGAGTCCAAGGAGTATTTAAGGCGGGTGTATTCTCACGACAGCAAGCCTCTCTATGTCACGCTCGATACGGGGCACATGGTTGGGCAACATCGGTTTTTGCGACCTACCGCTGAAGACATCGACAAAAGCTTCGCCCTTTCTGAGCCTGATATTTGGCTTGGGGGCGACAGTGTGCATGAAGTTTGGCGCACACAGAAAACAAGTGGTAAAGGCTCCAGTCGTTGCGATGCGGTACTGGCAGAGATGGAGAAATACCCTTATATGTTCGCTACCGCTTATGACACTGACCCGTACATCTGGATTGAAAAGCTGGCAAAGTACTCTCCAATCTTTCATATGCAACAGACGGACGGCACTAAATCAGCTCATGCTCCTTTTACGCCGGAAACCAATAAGACCGGAATCATCACCGGGGATAAGCTTTTACGTGCTATCCTAAAATCCTACGAAGACGGCGATGAACTACAACCTCCGGTGGAAGATATCTATCTCAGTTTCGAGATATTTGCCTCAAACATGGACAAAAAGCCGGATATATTAAGAGGGCTTAAACAGACACTTGAGTATTGGCGTCAATTTGTGCCCGAGGATGGCATGACGCTTGATAAGTTGGTGAAATAACTTCTTTTTGGGAGGGGGATGTAATATCGCTAATATCATCGACGTAGCAAAGCTCGCAGGGGTTTCAAAATCAACTGTTTCAAGAGTGATTAACAATAACGGCTATGTGGACACGGAAACAAGAAAAGCTGTTACCGATGCAATTGCTGAGCTCAATTACACGCCAAGTTCTTTCGCTCAAAGCATTCGTACTCGCAAGTCAAAAACCATCGCGATGATGGTTCCTGATGCTTCAAACACTTTTTATACAGAGCTGTTTAAGGTTGTTGAGGATGTTGCTTTGGAATACGACTATATGGTTATCGTGTGCGACACGAGGCTTTCTTACGAGTATGAACTCATGCTTGCAGATAGGTTGCTCAAGCGTCACACAGATGGACTTTTGTACTTTACCCAGCAAAGAACTGAGGAAAATCAAGAATTTTTCATTAACCTGTCGAAAAAAATTCCCGTTATTTTCATGGACTATGCTTTTGCAGACATACCGGACATCTCATGTGTCGCCGTTGAGGGGATGCAGAGTACTTCCGCTGCGGTAAAGTTTCTGTTCAATAAGGGTAAACGAAATATTGCTTATGTCAACTTGCCGGGCGATAAAAACGTGACAATGCTCCGTTTTGAGGGTTATAGGCAAGGGCTTGAGTTATGCGGCCTTGAGTATGACCCGGAAATGGTTGTTGTCCGTGCAGAGCTTTCCGATTCCCTTGTTAATACGGGATATTGTTCGGCGCAAGCTTTGCTAAACAGAAACGAGCAAATAGATGCTATTGTCGCCGCTTCCGATCAACTTGCCGTAGGTGTCCTGAAATACTTAAAGCATGTCGGTATAAAGATTCCTGAGCAAATCAGCGTTGTGGGATTTGATAACCTTGACCTATGCACAATCACCGAGCCGACTCTAACGACCATCGCACAACCCATTGAAGAAATGGGCAGGGAGGCCACGCATCTGCTGCTTAGTAAAATTTATAACAGTGCAGTAAAGAACAAAAAAATAATATATAACGGCATGTTAATTGAAAGACAAAGTACATGACAGGGGCTGTTGCCCCGGAAGCGCAAAAAGAGGAGCCGATCAAGTGGTTGACTGCCCCTCTTTTTAGTTTTGCCTTGTTTTAATTCGCCGTGTCAGTCTATGACTAAGATGCCCGGTCTTTCCATTGTCACACCATCAATTGTTTTTGTGATTTTTGGGAAACTCATGGGCTTTGTTACCATCAGCGGTCCGTCCGACATCACTATAAATGCATCTTCCGTCTTTGTTCCATCGATAACAGGCTGGTAGCAGTAGCACTGATTTTCCACGGTTATTTCATGCATCGTCTCGCTAACACTATAGTACCTGTTATAGTAGCTCTGAGGACCGCCTTGGGCGTGCTTATAGTACATTGGTCCTTGCCCAAACTCCTCATAGCTTGCTTTCCCTATCCTGTGCGGAACAATTTCATCAACGCCCGCTTTTGTCGCAGCAATCATGCGACATTCAATCTCACAGGTTTTGTCGAATTGAGTGAGAAATTCTTGTGTCGGATTGCCATAATATACCATTCTCGTTGTGGTCGTGATAAGACCTTTGTATCTGCCATTGCACGATACCATCAAAAGCTTATCGCTTTTCTTCATCGTTGGTATAGGATGTCTGTGATTGTATACTCGTTCATCAGATGCCACTAAGAACAAAACTTGACCAATTTCGTGTGGCCATAATGCGTTTGATACGCCGGCAACAATGTCAAACTCCGTCATTCCCGGCTTTGTTGTGGCTAAGTACGCCTCCAGCGCAGTAGACATTGTATCACCAAGGTATTGATATCTGCATATCTCATTGTGGGTCAGTGATGCATGGAGATTTTTAATGTGTGCCCCTATCATGCGGCATTTTCCAAAGTGTGTGTCACTGCCGACCTTCGCCAAGTCACCTGCAAACTTTTCGATATATTCAGCATTTTTGTTATCAAACCAATTTTGAGATACAACCTCAAAGCCCAGTTCTTCGAGCTGTTGTTCTTCCCTCATTCTGCGGTCTTCAATTTCATTTGTGATTATATAACGCTTGCCTTCTTTTGTAATTAAGGCGGCAGCACAGGAGCCTTCCATGCAAATGGTAATGACACCGTCACCACCGGCGGTTATCCAGGCAAAGTTGGGTGCCAGAGTCAGGTAGAGTGCATTTAACCCTTCTTTTTCCAGAAATTCCTGAATTCGTGCTACTTTAATTTCTATTTCCTTGGTTCTCCCCGCAATTGTTTTGTCCTCCGGATATCGCTGCATACTCATTGATTGTCATTGCTCCTTTCAGATATAAATCAGCATTAAAATTAGTTTGTATCACATAGACCTCTATTGTGACTTTCAGGTAGGTAAGATGCCGGGATTTGAACCATGTTTAGCCCGAATCCCGGCACCTTGGGTTTCACAGGGGTCGCTTAGTTGAGGAAGTCAGCAGCGTTGTCTATTGTGATGAGGTGGATTTCCAGTGGGATGAGTTCCGGCAATGTGTGTCCATCAAGGAACATTGCAGCAATCTCAACACCTGCCCAGCCTTGACGGAAGAAACTCTTATCAACCGTAAAGTCTAGTCTGCCTTCAAGCACTGCACGGATTGCCTCTTGGTTACCGTCAATGCCACCAATGAAGATGTGGTTCTCGTCGTTGTTGCGTCTGCCCGCGGCTTCAAGAGCAGCCAGTGCGCCAAGTGCCATTTCATCGTTGCAGGAGAAAACCATTCTCAGGTTGGGGTGCGCTTGCAGAAGGTTTTGCATTGTCATGTAGGCTGTGGCTCTCTCGAATCTGGCATCAACCATGTCAACGATTTCAATTCCGGGGTAAAGAGCGAACGTATCAACCGCGCCTCTAGTCAAGTCGATTGTTACCTGACCGCCGGAAGGTCCTTGCAGCAGAACAACTTCGCCCTCACCACCGGCAAGGTATGCGAGTTGGTGTGCCGCATATTGAGCACATGTGTAGTTGTCGGCTATTATGAAGGTTTCAAAGAACGCATTTGTTCCCTCTGCGTTAATCCATGTATTAAGATTAATAACAGGGATATTTGCTTCATTGAGGGAGTATACTGCCGGAACAATGCCTATTGAGTCTGAAGGAATGAGGACATAAATGTCAAGTCCCCTCGCAATTGCTTGCTCGATAAGCTGGATTTGCTCAAGGTTGTCGTTTGACACTACCGGTGCTTGAATCAAGAGGTCACCAATACCAAAGTGCTCCGCCGCTGCTCTGGCTCCCGCTGCGGCTTCAATCCATACCGGATTGGTGTAGTCTTTGAGCATGAGAACCATTGATGATCCTACCGCTCCCGGAAATGGATACCCGGCACCCGGCACTTCATCAGGCGCACGGGGTGCCTCAAAGACCGGTGCATCGGGATCTGCGATAGGTGCTGCTGCCTGCTCCGGAGGTGCACAAGCCGCTAACAATGCGACCATCAGAGCCATTGCAAGGATTGTTGCTAATATTCTTTTTTTCATGTGTTTTCTCCTTCTTTATTTCGTCATACGCTCCCGTATGCTGAGATATTTGGGTTAGCTGAGCCGTTTGACCATGTACGCAGTCCTGGTCTGTTCCAGCACGGCTGCCACAACTATGATAATACCGAATACCAGCGGATGCCATAAAACAGATACTCGCCAGACATTAAGAAGGTTGAATATAAACAGCATTATAAGTACACCTTGTATAGCATTTATAACGCCTCCCTTGCCTCCACCTTGTCTGCTGCCGCCTATAAGCGAAGCCGCAAGCGCATTTAAGGCAAAATCTCTGCCAAGAAATGCTTCAGCAACATCCAGACGCGATACAAACAGAAGCCCCGCAATGGCTGCCAGTGCACCGGATATTGTGTAAACAGCGGTTATAACAGCATCATTGCGAACACCCGATAATTTTGCTGCTTGAGGATTTGAGCCAACCATGTAAATTTGTCTTCCAAAGGTCGTTTTTAAAGTAATAAGTGCCAGAATAACGAATAGGGCAATCGCAATGTAGAAGATGTTTGAAATGCCAAAGATTGTTCCCCAGGCAACACTCAAAAATTCATCGCTGAAGCCGTAAATCATGACACCACCCATCATGATGAACGTCAAACCCCTTGCCGCCCAGTCCATACCGTATGTGGCTATAAACGGTGGTACTTTTGCTTTGGTGATTATTATGCCGTTGGTCATACCAAACATGGCACCTACGACAATGCATATAATGATTCCCGTGACGATATCCGAGCCACCCTGTATAATCCACATTGCCGCAAAACATGTTGAAAATGCCGCAACAGAACCCTGCGATAAGTCAAGCCCTCCTGCTACTATTGCAAGTGTCATTCCCATTGTATAAATCAACACATAGGGAGCTTGCATAGTGAAAACGTTTATCATATTTTGCACGGGATCCTGAATCACTGCACTTGAAGCGATGATGATTCCAACCAACAGTATCGGGCGGTAGTACATAATCAGGACACCGCCAACTTTCTTTATGTTTCCGTTCAATGCACCTGTCATTGCCATACACGCCTCATTTCTTCTCTTTTCCTACGCTCGTTAAGTAATACACTCATGCTGACCACCACGAGAATAACAACGCCGATAATCGCAAATTGCCAAGAGGGTGTGAATCCTAACATGCTTATTCCGTTTCTTAGGAGAGCTATGAAGAGTGCTCCGGCGAAAGTACCTACAACCCCGCCACGTCCGCCATCAAACGGGGTTCCTCCTATCAAAACAATCGCTATGGCGTTAAACTCAAAACCATCTCCGACGGTGGCGTTTCCGCTGTTAGTCATCCCGGAGATTAAAACGCCCGCCAAAGCTGCCATGGCTCCTACAATCATAAAGGAAATAACATATACTTTCTTCGTTTTAATACCCGAAAGCTCAGCTATAGATTCCGAGCCGCCTGTTGAATATATTTTGTATCCAAAGCTGGTTTTCCTCAAAAAGAAATACATTAGCGCAAACACTATCATGCCCACCCATATGATTACAAATATATTCAGTATCCTGCCCGTGCCGATCCACATGAGATCCCTGCTGCGTGCATGAATAATATCTCCTCTGCTTATGACCAGTGAAACACCCCGGGCAATGGACAGAGTGGCAAATGTGGCTACAAAGTGGTTCAGTTTCTGAACCCCAATCAAGTATCCATTGATAAATCCTACCGCTGCTCCTGCCGCAAGCCCACCGAGAATCCCGACAAAAACCGGCATCCCCCACGCTATGATAAGCGAAGTCACAATGGTGCTCAGCGACATAACAGATCCTGCTGATATATCAATCTTACCAAGCATAATCGCTATGGTCATTCCACACGATATTATCAGAAGAATCGAGAAATCCCTGAGAACATTGTGTATGTTGAACCACGAGAAAAAGCCTTCTGCCTGGAAACTCAGAAATATGAATAACGCAATAATTGCTATATATAACCCCAAGCTGTCCTTGAGTTGCTGTCCAAGTTTTAAATTACCAATTTTCATCTGCGTCGGCTACCCTCCTTACACTGATACAGCGAGAATTTTTTCTTGTGTTGCCTCTTCACGAGTGAATTCCGCGGTTATTTTTCCGTCTTTCATAACATATATCCTATCGCAAACCCCCAACAATTCCGGCAGGTCTGACGAAACCATCAATATACCTTTGTTTGGTTGCTTTACAAAATCATTCATGATGGAATATATCTCTGCCTTTGCTCCAACGTCTATGCCTCGAGTGGGTTCATCAAAAATTATCACATTACACTCGGCGCAAAGCCATTTCGCAACTATTACCTTTTGTTGGTTTCCTCCGCTGAGAAGATAAACCGGTTTATTGATGGATGTCGTTCTTATGTTGAGTTCTTGGACATATTTCTCTGAATACTTTTTCTCTACCCTGCTGGACAAAATTCCGGCAGGAAACAACCTCCGCAAGCTTGCCTGTATGACGTTCTGGCGCAGAGGTCTGTCAATTGCTGCGCCTTCCACCTTGCGATCCTCGGGTATAAACCCAAGTTTCAGCCTGGTTGATGCAACTGCTGACGTTTTTTTGTATTCTTTGCCGAAAATTTTCACCTTTCCGCTTTCAACCTTTTCGCCGCCAAAAATGGATTTTACCAATTCTGTACGACCTGCTCCAACAAGACCGGAAATTCCCACTATCTCGCCTTGTTTTAAGTTTATATTGATATCCTTAAAGCGATAAGAGGCAATATTTTCTGTGCTTATAAGTTCTTCACCCGGCTCATTAAAATCCCTGTTATATTGATCTTTTATTTCTCTGCCCACCATCAATTTGATGATTTCATCAATATCGGTTTCATCCGCTTTGAGGGTTTTAACCATAATGCCGTCCCTCAGTACAGTTATTCTGTCGGCAATCTGCCTTATTTCCTCTAGTCTGTGGGAGATATAAATTACTGAAACGCCTTCATCTCGGAGTTTGAAAATCATTTCAAAAAGACGTGTAATCTCTCTGTTTGTCAATGCCGCTGTGGGTTCGTCCATTATAAGGACTTTTGTGTTTTCGTAACTAAGTGCTTTTGCCACCTCTACCATTTGCTGCTGTGCTACACCCAGTGTGCCGACTTTTTCGTCAACGTCTACATCCATGCCCAAAAAGTCAAGTATTTCTTTGCTCTTTCTGTTTACCTCTGCTTCATCAACTATGCCTAAAATTTTGTTCTTCAGAGGCTCACGACCAAGGAAAATATTTTGCCCAACCGTGCGGTAATTTAGCAAGTTGAACTCCTGGTGAATTATGCTGACACCAAGCTTGCGTGGATCTATTTTGCAGGGGTTTATGACTTTTCCATCCAAGGTTATCTCTCCGCTGTCTTTTTCAAAAACCCCGGAAATTATTTTCATTAATGTAGATTTTCCCGCACCGTTTTCACCAACCAGTACATGCACTTCTCCTCGTTTTATGTCCATGTCTGCATCAAACAGTACTTGCACCCCTGCAAAACTTTTATTTACACCCCTGATGGTCATTACTACATCGTCCGGCATATGATCCCTCCTGATTATTTGCCTGTTTAGTCGTCTCCGAAGCTGCCGATAACGCCTTTTTTCATTATCATGCAGGCATAAAGGGCAGGTTCACTGGTCTGAATCGTAACAAAACTGTTTTTTGCGCGCTCGTAGAAGTCAAAACGATCTATCTTCGCCAGCTCTTTATAAGCTTTGCAAAAATCATTGCGCTTGATTATTTGGTCATACTCGTCCCAAATAGGTGGAACTCCCTTAAACAAATCCCCGGGCTGCATTACAACAACAGGGTCGTCTACGAATACATCAAGCGGCATGAACTGCAATATTGCATCCACTAATTCCGTCGCCTTTAGCCCTTTGGTATAAACGCAACGCTGCGACATCGTCCTTGAGGGGAAGTTTATATCCCCAATTACTATATCATCTCCGTGGCCCATTTCCATGAGCGCATGCATAAGATCCGGCGGTATACATTCTGGTATGTTTCGCAACATAATCAACAAGCCCCTTTCCGATAATTACTTAAATATTGCTTCTCTGACTGCGCGAACCGTCTTGTTGGGATTGCCTTCCTCAATAAGCTCTCCAAGTACGTCAAAGCCAATCAAGTCAACCGCTTGGTCAAATTTCTTCATGAACATAACGCTCTCTTTTGTGCTTTCATACTGATCTTCGCGATACGGGAAAATATCGATGGACATAAAGCCGTCATATCCCACTTTGCGTAGTGCATACATCATCTCGATATACTCCATGTACCTCAATGAACCTGCAATCATGTCGTCGTCCCACAAGTTGTAGTTGTCATTGACGTGCATCATAAACAGTTTGTTGTATCGTGCAGCTACTTCAATGTTTTGCGCAACATTTTGCTGGGTGTAGAAAACATGCCCGGAATCAATCGCAACGCCTACGTTATCGCGGTCAATTTCCATGCACATGAGAAGTGCGGAAAGTGTGGTATCAACCAAGCAACGCTGGCGCGGCTCACGAATCTTTCCTTCGAGCGTCAGCTTTATCTTAGGATTATAGTCTGCAAGTTCACGCACATTCTTGATGAGGTAGTCGTATTGTTTTGTATAGTTGGTCTGTAGCGGATAATCAAACCCATCTTGACCTAACCACAGGTTCACGCTCGGCTCACCCACAAGCTTAGAGTTAAAGTCAATATTCTGCTTGAGAAGTTTCATTGCATCAGCACGAACTGCCGGGTCTGCCGCGGTAATTGAGCCATGACGCCATTTTCTTTCACCAAATACGAGAGGCAGTACCGATGAGCATACAAACCCGGCTTCTGTCAAAATCTCGTTTACTGTATCAGGATCGGAGAGAGGTCCTGTCGGTGCTTGGTAGAGATCCGCACCCTGAAGCACCCCCATATCCTTAAGTCTGCTTATAACATCGGGGAATTCCACTTTTTCGTTCGCCGGATCCTTGTATCCGTCTTTCATGAATCTGTCGTATGTTTGCCCAAGAGATCCAATAATCGCACTGTACTTAATCATAACTCATATAGTTCCTTTCATTCATAAACACTACACTTTAGTGTGTATTATACACAACGGTTTTGCCGAAAAATAACTAACCTGTTTTACAGCCTAAGGTCAACGAGGATTTCTATGCCCTCTCCCTTACGTAATATCTCTATCCCCTTGCCCACATCGTCAAGCGGTAGCGTATGGGTGATAAGAGGTTCCAAGTCAAGTTTTCCGCTTTCAAGTAATTTTACTGCCGCCGGGAAAGATGCATTTGCCAACCATGTGCCGATTACCGTAGTTTCTCTGGTTGTGAGGTCAAAGGGCTTAACTACCTCCTCTGCATTGCTGTTGAGACCGAAAAGCAGTGCAGTTCCACCCTTTCTTGTGTTTGAAGCGCAGGTGTTGAGCTGGTTGCCTACAACGTCAATTGCATAGTCCACACCTATGCCCGTCGCCTCAAGAACAACCTTGCTTAAATCTTCATTGAGAGGGTCAACAACTATATCCGCACCACACTTGAGTGCGACATCCCTACGGGACTTGACAGGTTCCGATAGTATGACCGGAAATGCGCCTGCTGCTTTTACAATCTGCACGAACAGCAACCCTATCGCTCCCGCTCCGCAAACTAAGACACTGTCGCCGGGAGAAATCGGTAATTTATTTTTTCCATTTAACAAGCACGCCAATGGCTCAGCGAATGCTGCAATTTTCGCCGGCAAGTCTTTACTTATTTTAAACGCAACTCTTTCTGAGATTTTGACATATTCGGCGAAACCTCCGTCTGCTTCTATGCCCATGGGTATAATATTTTCACAGAAGTTGGGCAGGTTTTTTTTGCAGAAAGTGCAAACTCCGCAAAAATCATTGGGATTCGTTACCACTCTATCGCCAACTTTCAGACTTGTAACGCCCAAGCCGACCTTGACAACTTCACCGCACAACTCGTGACCCAGTATTGTGCCCGGTTTTGCCGCATAGCCGGGTGGGACAGACATTATATGTACATCCGTGCCACAGATTGAGCACATCTCAACCTTGACTATGACATCATCGGGTTTTTCGATTTTTGGTACATCAACTTCCTTGATGTTTAGTACTCCCTCGCCTTCAAAAACAGCGGCTCTCATTTTTTCACCCATAAATAACATGTCGCCTTTCTTTAAAGTTAGCACCGAGCCTTGGAAAGCTCTAATAATTGCTCTTTTTACATATGGAAGCGGCCACCTCTGATGCACATATGGTATCGTTCCCACGTAGTATAAATTAAATTGTACCAGCTACTTTTTACGATGTCAATAGCAAATCACCCCTTAGTTATCATAATTGCATAGCTATTGCGTTAAATCTTCGCCGTTTTTGTGCAAATTCACATCACACTAAATCACTGTAATTGCTACATAATGTGCTAATATTACTCGTAAATAATTGACATACAATGTGCAAAATTCACAAAATTTCAATAACTACAGAGGTTTCTGTTATACGCCGACCGCCGTAAATAATGTGCCTGTAGAAATTGACAGGCCCGCTTATCTTGTACGTGTTTTTCAAAGTGCAAAATAAGGGCAGTTGCACCAAAAAAATCGCTTTTTTACCATAAGTATATTTGACTTATTTCGGCGTTATATGTTAAACTGAAATTGAATTATCTTGATAAAAGAAAGGGGCTTTGACTAATGGCAAAAATTACCGGTCTTGCGCACGTCGGCGTATTCGTAAAGGACATTAAGAGGTCGCAAAAATTCTATACAGAGGTGCTTGGCTTCAAAACTCGATGGGAGTGTGAGTTCACGGAAGGTGACAACACCTACACAATTTGTATCGTTGAAAACGGCAATCTTGTAATCGAACTGGTCAAAATGAAATATCCTGATGAGCGCACGGGCAACGGCGTTGTCGGACACATCGCTATGCTGGTTGATGACCTTGAAGGGATGATTGAGCAACTGAATACTCATAACATTAAGTTTGATACTGATGCTCCGGTTCACAAGAGCAATATGCTTGAAAACGGCAGCAAATGGATTTTCTTCCGCGGCCCCGATGACGAACATCTTGAACTTACGCAAATACTATAAGTGATATAGCCATAACAGAGGCGCTGTTGCAAAACACTAAACTTGTCACTGCCAGAGTCCGAAGGATCTTTCTCGTAAGGCATTTTTCGAGCAAAAAGATTCTCCGCTGCGCTCGCAGTGACAAGTTCTTTTCTTGCTGTTTTGCTACAGCCCCCTTAGTTTTATGTACAACACTTCTGCTGTATTTACTTCGGTGACATCGGGAGGTATGTTTGCAAAGTGCAGGCGCATCTGCGCATCTGTAATAATGCCAAACGATGAGTCCATCATATCTTGTTCTTCAAGCTGCGGCTTTATACGTTTATTATACTCCGTCAGTGTTTCACCGGGGTTTACTTCTGCGCCCATTTTGCGAAGTTGCTCCATAATATCCGAGTAATAGAAGCTGAATCTCCCCGGCAAATCGGGGAATTTTTTGAGTACGCGCTTAACCGAGTAATTGCGGCGTTTTCTGAGCAGCAGGAATACAAGTATCAGAGCAACAAGGATAAGCACAAGCATTGCCGCAAAAATGAAGGGGTGCACAACTCCGGCGAGTTCAGCAAACAGCCACTCATTGTAAAAAGGTACACCGAATAAGTAAAAGTCCATATCCCACCACTCATAGATTATAAATTCCTCTGCAAGCACCGAAGGTGCATTAAGTGGTATGTCAGGATTCCAATTCAGAGGGTCAAACGGTGTCCAGCCAAGCCCGCTGAAATATATTTCAGCCCAAGCGTGCGCCGTTCTGCCTGTCGCATAAAATATATTGTCCAACGCAGGGTCCCGAATCAGCGAAAACCCTGTGACATATCTGGACGGAAGCCCAACTGTACGTGCCATTACTGCCAGAGCTGTCGCAAAATACACACAGTGACCTTCCCCCGTTTCAAAGAAATGCGCAACGAAATCCATGTCATCCGGCGGCACTACAGGACTGAGGGTGTACGAAAAATTATCACCAATCCAATTAGACAGAGCTGTCGCTTTTAAAAATGGAGAGGTCTCGTCACCAATGACATAAAGTGCTGTTTCGCGCACAATATCCGGCAGATTTTCAGGTAGGACTGTATATCGCTCAACTATTTCAGGAAAGCGTGGGTCTTCATCAACAAGAGACTCAAAGGATAATATAGTCTCGTAGAAAAGCGGTGCATCCCTGTTGATTACACGCGCGTTTATAATGATAGTCTCATTTATCGGGACAGGGGATGGCAAAAAGAGTTCTGCGCGCTCATTGAAGAGCAAGTTATCGTCTAATTCGGGTGACTCAAAACTTACATTACGTATCCCTGCACTGGTAAACACAGTTGTGAAAAACTCCGTCGCATAGGTTATAATCAATCTTACATCTTTTGTGATTGCATCGAACGCATCACGCACTGAGTCACCACCATCGGGCATACGAGAATCAAAGGTGTTGTTACGGGTGACTCGCCAGAATACGCTGTTAAAGCGGCGTGGTCTGTCTTCTCTGCCGGGCAACCAGCTATAGCCGGTATAGTAGTCCATCACAGTTCCGCCGAGAAGCAGCGGTGTATTTGTGACTACAGTTAGCATATACCCGTCGCTCAGTGTGGCAGGTCCTCCCAAGCGGTTTCCGGGGGCACCAAAGCCCATGGCATTAATATCGAAACTCACCACAGTATCGATAGGTACAGGGTTTAATAGAAGGTCAATGTCCGAAATGACATTAGCCAGTGGGCGAAACTGAAAAAACGAGCCTGACGGCGAAAATACAACAAGACTTAATAATACTGCAAGTGCTGCAATCGGCACTGCTATAAGCTGCGCAGGCGGGCGAAAGCGTTCACCTCCTTTGCGCACGCTTTTTTCTGCCGCACGGTAAAATGCGCGCGGCAGTAAAATAATTATACCTGCCGTAAATATCGAAATAGGCAGGTGATGGCCGTAAAACCCTCCACTGAGGATAATTACTGCGATAAATGGAGCTATACAAAACCAGACAGAATAAAGCCGGCGAATAAGAAAAAACACAGCCAGCGTTACCAGACAAATTATAAAGTATGTAAGGTTTATATGTTCGGCACTTTGAGAGAAAATTTCGTGTTCGGGTACACCACTGAAAAACCAAGCACCAAATTCGGCCCAATGGGAGAGCCGCTCAACTAAGCTCCCTACGTGACTGTAATACACTCCTATAGCACCCAGCGCTATTACAGCCAATAGTGGAGCAAACCACCAACGCACCCGCAAAACCCTATACGCAAATACGCCCAAAGCTGTAAGTCCCAATATCTGCCACGTCCCAAGCGGAACATAGAAAAACTGTAAAGTTGTCAAAACAAGATTTATTCCGCTCGAAACAAGAAAAACGGCAATACTGTCCACGAGGATACCGCTTCGCAAGATTGCAGTTTCCTTAATCGTTTCATAATGATTTGCTGTTTTTGTTGCCGTGCCCATAATTACCTCGCAGTCTTTCCGCAAATAGGCATTTTGCTATACCAAATCTAAATCCGCGAAATTAATTTTATCGTCTTCGAGTGTTTCTCCCAAAGATGGTGCAAACAGCAAGATTTGCCTACCGCTCTGCGAAATTGCAGAGAGTGTATCGGATATTTGTTTGTCTTTTCTTGATGTTATTACATAAAAAGTGCTGAAATTTGCGTGGCTTTCAAAATAATATCGCAGTGCTAAGTTGATATCGCCTTGCGCATCAAACTCTATGACAGCAAGATAATCTATAATTTTTTGTAAATCGTTCGGGCTTTTCCCTTCAATTATTGATTCGCTTTCATCCGAGCTGACAAGGGTTACGATATGACCTGAAAGCAAGCAGTGATTTACTGCTGCAACAGCACATTCGCAAGCTATGTCGTTATAACGCAGAGCATCTTCTCCCTCAAAACCGCTTTCACAGGTGTCAATAAAGATTATGGCTGAAGCTTCCATCGGGATGTCATAGCGTTTGACGTGAAGTTCCCTTTTACGCACCGAAAGTATCCTGTGAATACGTTTAAAAGCATCGCCGAATCGGTACAACCGGGTGTCGTAATACTCTTCTCCGCCGTCTGACTGGTGCTGTGCGCTGACACCTTCAAGCATCGTCCCATCGCTCGCCGAAATACCCGTAGAGTCAAGCTGCAATACCCTCGGATATACAACAAGCTTTTTTAAGCGGTAGTTTGGCAAGCGCCGCAAGTCAAAACGCATATGCAAAATTCCGAACATATCAACTACTTCAAGCGTAGTTATGCCCACTTCATACATACCACGATACTTGCAGGTCATCGAAACCTCGTAACATACCATATCCCGAGGTGGTATATTTATTATCAGCTCCTCAGTATCGTAGGGCAACACCGTCTGCACTGCGGCACGTATCGAGCTTAATGGAAACGGTGCATTATTGGTTACATGGATTTTTAGTGTCGCTATATCACCTTTTTCTGCACTTACATCGCCGAGTTCATATAGGCAGGAAAAACTATAAAAAGTCCACAGACTAAGTCCCAGCGCAACGGCTGTCAAGAAAAAAAGTGTAGTGAATAAAAAATAAAATTCCCATCGTCCTGTACCGAGCCCTGCAACTAAAAGCAAAAACATTAAAAGGTAGTAGCCTACCCGAAAACGTTTCATCGCAGTTATTTGACCGCAGGAACCGCAATCTGTTGCTTTATTTCCTGCAATATGGTGGGGACTGTGTTTTTTTGCGCATACGCCTTGGAGCGGAGTATTATCCTATGCGCCAGCACAGGCTCAAGCATTTTATGCACATCGTCAGGTAAGACGTAGCCGCGCCCGTTTAAAAGAGCTTCACCCATGGCTGCGCGCATCAGAGAAATAGAGCCACGCGGTGAAACTCCCAACAGAACTTCCTTATGTTCACGGGTTTTACGTGAAATATCAATTATGTAATCCGATATCAGGTCAGTACAAATAGTTTTATCAAGCAGGTCTTGCATTTTGGTAACTGTCTCTGCATTCGTCACCGCCTCAAGATTTGCAACACTGATTTTTTCCCTGTTGCGCTCAAGTATTTGTCTTTCGTCGTTTTTTTCGGGATACCCTATGGATATGCGCATTAGGAAGCGGTCAAGCTGCGCCTCCGGCAGTGAGTAGGTGCCTGTAAGTTCTACAGGGTTTTGTGTCGCCATCACTGCAAATGGACGAGGCAAATCGTAGGTAATGCCGTCAACGCTGACTTGCCCTTCCTGCATAGCCTGTAGCAGTGCCGATTGCGTTTTTGGGTTGGTGCGGTTGATTTCATCGGCGAGCAGTATTTGTGTCATCACTGCCCCCGGAATGAATTGCCTCTCGTTTGTTTTCAAGTCGAACATCGTAAAGCCCGTCACATCGGACGGCAATACATCAGGAGTGAATTGCAAGCGTGTAAACGAGCAGTCAACACTCTCGGCAATCGCTGAAACAAGAGTTGTTTTTCCCAAGCCCGGTACATCTTCAATCAGGGCGTGTCCGTTGCATATAAGGCAAATCAGCACAAGGTTAATCGCCTCGGCTTTGCCGACAATCACTTTTTCTACATTTGTGCGTATTTTGTCTAAAATGTCTTTTGCTTCGGTAACATTCAACGTACACAGCCCTCCCGTATTACATCATTTACTTACCTGAGCTTCCGTATCCTATTTCTTCCAATCTTTCTTCTAATTTTTGAACCAACGACTTTTTATCTGCCGGTAATGGGCTGAACGTGACGACCATTCGCACGGTTTCATTGCCGACAACATGGCACTCATGTGTTGCTCCCTTTGGCACAAAGAGGCAGTCGTTCGGCCCAAAGTCAAACCGCTCGCCGTTAATGATTTGATAGCCATATCCCGATGTGTAGTAAAACACGTGGTCGGCATCGGCATGAATATCTTTGAGTGCCCGCCCTCCGGGACGGATTTCGGTCACAAACATTGCTATAGTGTCTGTAGCAGCTATAGTCCAGGAGTTGCTCTCCTCATGCAGCGGTGCAACGCCGGGTATCAAGTCCTTTGTGCTGACTTTATATGGTTTTTTCATAGTAATTTTCCCTTCAACTCATTTCATCTTGCTGATTTATAGATTTCTATCATTTGTTTTTTGTCCAGTTTCATGAAGTTGCCGATGGTGATTGTCCCCCCGCGTGAGCATTTATCCGCCATGTCTTCGATATCTTCATCTGAAATATCCTTGCCTACAAGAGCCGTCATGTTTATGGGCATGTCTATTGATTTAAAGTAATCCTCTGTGAGTTTTATTGCTTCAAGAGCTGTTTTTTCCGGATTTGCTTTATCCTCCGTGAGGTCGAAAACATTGACACCATATCTGACAAAACGCGCTACATTTGTATTATAGACATATCTTGCCCAAGCGCCCCACACAGCAGCAAGACCCGCACCATGTGTAACATCGTATTTTCCGCTAAGTTCATGCTCAAGCCTGTGCGGTGCAAAGTCGGGTAACAGTCCAAGCCCTGTGAGGTCGCTGTGAGAAAGGCTTCCCGCCCACATGACTTCGGAACGTGCCTCGTAGTCGTTGGGTTTTTCCATACATATTTTGCCGTAGTGCATAGTCACTTTGAGTAACTGTTCAGAAATGCGGTCTGTCATTTCGTTGCTCACTCCCGGGGGATTCGGCGGTGAGAAGTAACGGTCCATAGTGTGCATCATAATGTCAACTACGCCCGATGCCGTCTGGTAGGGAGGCAGTGTATAGAGCAGTTCGGGATCCATTATCGTAAACTTTGGACGCATAAGGTCTCCGCCTATTACGACCTTGATGCCGCCGTCTTCATTTGTGATAACGGTATTTTTGCTTGTTTCGCTTCCTGCTGCGGCGAGTGTCAGAATGTTGCCTGTCGGCAGTGCCGCTTTAATGGGCTCTTTACCCATGTAGATATCCCAAACATCTGCTTCATTTGCCGCCGCCATTGCAATGCCTTTTGCGCTGTCTATTACACTGCCGCCGCCCACTGCCATAATGAAGTCTATCTTTTCTTTTTTAACCAGCTCCGCACCCTCGCGTACCAACGTCAGCCTCGGGTTAGGCACAACACCGCCGAGCATCACATAGTCTATGCCCTGCTCCTTCATCGAAGCGATAACTGTGTCCATCAAGCCATTTTTCAGTACTCGGTCACTGCCGTAGTGTAACAGTACCTTTGTTCCCCCGTATTGCTTGATGGCACCGCCAACCTTCGGAGCTCCGCCTTTTCCAAAAAAAATCTTGGTCGGAGTGTAAAATTCAAAACTATTCATATTGAGGTTCCTTTCTTTTTTAAGAGATTATTATATCCGGGGCAGTAAAAACACACAGCACTGCCCCGGATTGTATCACACTTGCGGATAATATGCTATTGCTAAATTATGTAGCTTCTTTTGTTCCATCCAAACGTCTTTGGAGAAGTACTGCGCCGATAACAATTAAGCCTCTTGCCGCACCGTGCAGGAACGGGTCTACGCCCATAATGGCAAGCAAGTTGGTCATAACACCGAGTGTAAGCACACCAAAGAAAGTGCCTGAAATCCTGCCCTTTCCACCTGCCATGCTGGCTCCTCCGATGACAACTGCGGCGATAGCATCCAGATTATGCTCAACACCGGTAGCAGCACTACTGATGGCTCCTACACGTGCTGTTTCTACAACCGCACCCAGTGCAACCATGGCACCGCAAATTGCAAATCCGAGAATTCTTATTTTGTCAACCTTGATACCTGAGAGCTTTGCGGCTTTTTCGTTGCTGCCCGTGGCGAATATATGACGTCCTGTGGCTGTATGCGATGTAAATAGGTACATCAGAACGCACAGCGCAATCCAGTATATAATCGGAAGTGGTATACCTATAAAATCATCGGTCTGGAACAGATTGACATTTGAGATGTTTTGATAAATCCGTGCCACTTCAACATCTCTGTCTGCTCCGACACCTCCGGGCGGGATTCCGACCATAAGTCCGCCGCCCGTCAGCCCGTACAGGACAATGGAGCGGAATATAGTCATTGTACCGAGAGTAACGATGAAAGACGGCACCTTGAATTTTGCAACCAGAACGCCTTCCAGAAGACCTGTTATTATACCCGCTGCCACACATGCAAGCATGGCTAGGAATATGTTACGCGTTGCATTAAAGACTTCAATAGAAATCCATCCGACCAACGCAAGCTGTGCGCCTACAGATAAGCTGACACCGCCCAATACAATAACCAAGGTCATGCCCAAGGCAATAATGCCTATGATAGCGTTATGCCGCATGATATTAAGAATGTTTACCGGTTGGAGGAATATTTCCCCCCTGAGTATTATTGCCATTATGAATAGTAATAAAAAGGCGAATAACGCGGCATTATTACCAAGAAACCTCATGATATCCTTGCCCCGTATGTTGCGTACCTTTGTAAGAGCATGATCGAGCATTGTTTGGCCTCCTAAAGCAAATTATAGTTTATAGTTTGATGTGGGTTTCATAACGCAGGTTTCTATGCTGTCGCAGCAGTCTTTACTGATTCATCGACACCACCCGTTGCAAGGAACATAATTTTTTGTTCCGTAGCCTCGGAGCGGTCAAGTTCTGCACGTATCTCTCCTTCGAACATTACAAAGATACGGTCACACAGCATTAATACTTCGGGAGCCTCGCTCGAAAGCACAAAGAAGCTTACGCCTTGTTGTGCAAGCTGCATTATCAAGCTGTAGATTTCAAGCTTTGCCCCAACGTCAACACCTTGCGTTGGGTTGTCCATTATAATCAAATCCGGGTTAGTGCCAAGAGCCTTTGCCAGCACTGCCTTTTGTTGGTTGCCGCCGGATAAGCTTGTTATAGGATTTTTTACGTTGTGAACACTCATAGAGAGTTCTTTGATGTACTTATCTGTAAATCCGCGCTCTTTCCTTCGGCTGATGAGCAAGAGGTTTTTCAGCTTTTCTACAACAGACAATGTCATATTTGTAGCGATGTTCAAATCCTTTACTATGCCGTTTTCTTTACGGTTTCGCGGAACATAGGATACGCCCCCTTTAAGGGATTTGTTGCGAGAATTCATTTTGACCTTTTGACCTCGGAGTATTATTTCTCCTTTGTAGGGAGAGTTAGCGCCAACGACACTTTCAAAAAGTTCATTGCGCCCATCACCCAGCAGCCCTGTAAATCCTACGATTTCGCCTTTTTTTATTGAAAAGTCTGCATTTTTGAATTCTCTTTCACGCTCAAGACCTTTTACTTCAAGAAGCATATCTCCTGTTTCACGCTTAACGTAAAGTCCGTCATAGCTTAGCTCTCGCCCTACCATGTGGGTAGCTATCACATGTTCGTTTATCGTGTCGTCTATTAATCCGGTAGCTACCATATACCCATTGCGGAGCACCGTGTAGCGGTCGCATATTTGCATGACTTCACCCAGTTTATGTGAAATAAACACTATGCTTATGCCTTGATCTCGCAATGAGCTCATCATCTTAAATACATTGGCAATCTCAACATCAGTGAGTGATGCTGTTGGTTCATCCATTATTATTATCTTCGCATCGTGCATGAGTATTCTCGCGATTTCTACGACCTGCTTATAGGAAGTGTTGAGTTCCCTGACAGGGGTTTTCGGGTCAAGGTCAACCCCCACGCGGTCTAAAATCTCTTTACTCTTTTCAATCATGGTTTTTTTATCGAGAAGCGGACCTTTTTTAATTTCGTCTCCGATAAATAGGTTTTCAAATATCGTCAAGTCATTTAAAAGAGTTAATTCTTGATGCACAAAACCTATGCCGAGCTTTTTAGCGGCGATAGTGTCCGCTATTTTTTTTAGGGTTTTACCCCCAATTTCGATTGTTCCCTCATCGGGTGGCAGTACACCGCCCAATATGTTCATGAGTGTGGATTTGCCTGCGCCATTCTCTCCGAGCAGAGCGTGGATGCTTCCCTTGTACAGATTAAGTTCTACACCGTGTAAAACTTTGTTCTCGGAAAATGATTTATCTATGCCTTTCATGCTTACGACTATATCAGACATTATTTTTCACCTTTTTATGTGGCGGGGCATAGCGTATATGCCCCGCCAGTGTTTGATAGTTTTTATTTGTGTGCGTTATGCCTTAGTATGGCGTATCATCGTTGAACCATTCTGCAACGTTGTCTCTGTCAACGAGGTTTGGCGGAATAATCGTCTCTCTTGGTGCTCCTCTGCCCATTACGATGTCATATGCGTATTGTATAGCTTGCATAACCATGGACGGATGGTATGTGTATGTGAAGAGATAGATTTGGTCAGCATAGTCGTCAATTGCGCGGAACCAGACCTGCCAGCCGCCGGAGCCTGAAATACTTTGGATATCATCAAGTCTGCCTGCTTCTCTTACAGCATTCAGTACGCCGATTGAAGAAACGTCGTTGATAGAAATGATAGCATCAAGTGTGCCTACAGGGTTGGCGACAAGAAGTGCTTCTACTTGCTCCATAGCATCGTCAAGACTGAATGTTGTTGTTGTGAAGTGGATAATATTTATATCCGGGAAGTCTGGTATTACTTCTTGGATACCTGCCCAACGATGAGCATCAATTGCGCCTGTTTCCGGTGCGCGTTGAATCGCTACTGTACCTGAACCGCCAATGAGTTCGAATGTACGGCGTGCAATTCTTCTGCCGATTTCAGGGTTGTCGCCTGTCAGATATGCGCTCCAGCCCGGAGAATAAACCCAACGGTCAAACAGAACCCAAGGAACTCCGGATTCGTCGATACGGTCAGCAGCAGGTGTAACTTCTGCATTGTGCGGAAGAAGCACGATGAGTGACGGATTCATTGCAAGTGCAATGTCGATTTGAGCAGACTGGTCAGCCACGTCTGTGGATGTCAGATAGTAAAAGCCCATTTTGTTGTCTAAGTCCAGCTCGTTTGCTTTCTCGCGAGCAAAGAAGTATACAGCTGCATGCCAGTCATGCACAGGGTTCAGTGCCAATAGTACGATGGGGCCCATACCGTCCTCGGGCTCGGGTGCGGGATCTTCACCTGGAGGTGCCGGATCCGCTGCAGGTGCAGGTGTCGGTGCTGGTGTCGGTGCCGGTGCCGCCGGGGCACATGCTGCCACCATCACCACCATCATAGCTACTACCAGTAAGATGCCTAAAATTTTACGTTTTTTCATTCATTTCTCCTCTCAAAATTTACAAAAGTATTAATTTTTTGTTTCTTCCTATAATACAGTCTGAATTCGCTCGTGCTGGTAGTTGCATTTGCGAAGCCGACTCTATTAACCACGAAATTGAGGCATAATTGCGTATGCATTGCAACAGTAAAAGATGTATTAACTTTATCCGTAAAATGCTACCATTTCATCCAGTAGCATTTGTGCTTTTAAAACGAACAACTGTTCCGCAATCGCAATGTTACCACACAAAATTTCATAAATCAATAATAATTTTTTAATTATACATAATTTTGTAATATTCAACAAATAATTTCATCCATTTTTATGACATCGTACAGTTTTGTATTTTTTTATATTTTTTTGTGTCAATTGTTGACTTAACGCTTTTATAGCTATATAATGATTACAAATGTAACCAGACATTACATCGGACACTACATCACTTATTTTTGTAAACTTTAAAGGAGAGTATATATGTTAGCTTATCTTCTCGACCAAAACGGCTCAATTTCAATACAAAACGTTCCCGAGCCAAGTCCGGCAGAGCAAAACGCCATTCTCAAAGTGAAGTCGGCATCTATTTGCGGTACTGATTTTCGGACGTTTATGCACGGCAACACCAAAATAGACCCTCCCAGAATTTTGGGTCATGAAAGTGCGGGCGAGATTGTCCACGCAGGAGCTTTTGCAAAGGCTCACGGCATAGAGCCCGGTCAAAGGGTAACTGTTGCTCCCGCCATCGGGTGCGGTGAGTGCTGGCCTTGCAAAACCGGACACACCAATATGTGCGACAACTTAACAACCTTGGGCTTTCAGTATGAGGGCGCGTTTGCAGAGTATATGGAAATACCGATGCAAGCTATTAAGATGGGTAATGTTTTGCCTATACCTGAAAACGTAGATTATGACGATGCGGTTTTGGCAGAGCCGGCTGCGTGCGGGCTGAATGCTCAGTCTTATCTCCACATCACAAAAGGCGATTACGTAGTTATATACGGCAGCGGATTTATAGGCTGTGTACACGCCGAACTTGCAAAACTTGCAGGGGCAGACAAAGTTATTATGGTTGAGATTGCGGCGCCGCGCCGTGAAATCGCAGAGCAGATGGTGCCCGGCATAGAAATTATCGATCCGGTTGCTGAAAATACCGCAGAGCAGATTTCACGCCTTACCGGCAAGCGCGGTGCAAATGTAGTTATAACCGCACTTTCTGTACCGCAGATTCATACCGAGGCGCTTGAGGTTGCTTCAAAAATGGGCCGCATAAGCCTGTTTGGCGGCATACCCGGCGATGGCAAGGGGTATCTTGACAGCAATTTGATACATTATAAAGAATTGTGCGTGTATGGTGCTCACGCCACGCCGCCTTCTATGATAAAAGATCTCTTAAATCGCGTTGCCGCGGGCAATATGAATCTTAAAAAATATATCACTAAAAAACTTCCCCTAACCGAAATTGAAAGCGGCTTCATAGCACTCAGAGACGAAAACGCAATGAAAATCGTGCTCAACCCATAAAACATATCGCAAGAATATGAGAGGAATGGTCATTTTATATGGATTACAAAAGAATAGATCTACTGGTCAATGTCGCAAAACTTTATTATGAGCACGGATATAACCAGAATATGATTGCAAAAAAACTCAATCTCTCTCGACCGTATATATCAAAACTGCTCTCACAAGCTATGGATGAAGGGATTATTACTATTAAGATTAACGATCCTTCCCACACCGAAACCCCCTTAGAGAGGGAGCTTAGACAGCGCTTTGCTTTGCGTAAAGTTATAATCGTGCCTCAGAGCATGGATAAGACCCCGCTTGCAAAAGTCGGTCTTGCCTGTGCCAGATACTTAAATACTATTGTTTCCAGTGACGATGTTGTTGGTGTTTCGTGGGGCTCAACCATGTTTGCTTGTGCACAAAACGCCATTGCTAGAGAAGACCTTACAGGTGTCACCGTTGTGCAGCTTTGCGGTGGTATTACGAACATTGACCGCAACATATATGCAAGCGAAATACCGCAGCTTTTTGCTACGGCGTTCGGTGCTTCACCATACATTCTGCCTCTGCCCGCGATAGTAGATGATGCCCAGGTCAAGCATTCTATGCTCACCGACAGCACCATAAATCATGTCATGGACTATGCGCATAAAGCGAATATTGCTATCTTCACCGTTGGTCAATTCGGGGAGGATAACGCTTTGATTCATGCGGGTTATCTGTCCGGTTTTCCACAAAAAAAGCTGGATGAGGCGGGAGCTGTTGGGGATGTCTGCTCACACTTCATTGACGAAAAAGGAAATCTTTGCGATACAGGTCTTGACGAGAGAACTATAGGGCTTTCTTTGGGAGATCTAAAGAAAAAGGACTATCGCATTGCTGTTGCCGTAGGTCAGAAAAAAATCAGAAGTATCTGTGGCTCGCTCAACGGCGGGTACGTAAATGTACTCATTACCGATGAAGACACAGCACACGGTGTAATAACTCGCCTTGACAAACTGGCATCACGCTCCTGATTTTGTTGGTCGTCAGTCTTGTTTAGAGCTTTAAGTCATGGGTAGTTCATCGCCCCTGTCAACTATTGCAAATCTGTCGAGCAGGGCGTTTTGAAGTGCCATTCGTGTGATGAAAAATCCTGTATTTTCTCCGTTTTTCACAATCAAAAACTGCGAATGGTATAGCGCATAGAGTTCCATGGTTTCACTGCTGCCGTCAAGCATGTGTAGTGTTACCGTGTAGTTCGGCGAGGCGCCGAGTGGGACTTGCTCCTGCGTTATGCCGCTTTGCATGATGCTCAAGGCTGATATGTACAGCCTTCGGGCATTTGTTTCGCTGATTTCTACATCGTCGAGAAATCCCGTCAAACTGTCATTTTCGCGGTCATGTTCAAGCCTCAGCACACGGGTTTCATCCTCCAGTTCAAATGTAACAAAACCTACATCTACGATATTATGCAGCCACAGAAGTCTGGCTCGCAAAATAGCGGGCTGTATGTTGAGAAACAGGTATTCTCCGGCTCTGTCCAGGAGCACCGCATCATAGCCCTCAATCATAACGTAGGTTCCTGTCCCGTCTGCATTGCGATTACCTATCAAAAGCGTTCTCTCCCAGCTCTCCGACGAAAGGGTGAGTCTTGACGGTGTATCAAGCCCAAATATTGATAAGTCTGTCGGCCGCTTTGCCTCAACACTTGAAGGCATTATTTGTATAAAGTCCTCTAAAAGCGAGGTTTGAACCATGTGATCGCTGGCATCACCCACTATTGGCTGCAACATTTGATATCTGGCTGCGCCCAGCGTTAGGAAAACTTCTTCGTCCGTGCGCCTGTAAAACTCCAGCACAGTATCTTCTCTTTCAATGAGAATATGGTCAAAAATATCCATAATTGATTCTGCTCTCTCAAGGATTGAGTGCGGGATAAAAGTGAGGTCGTACATATCCTCCAGCGTGATTAGAAGAAGGCTGCTCTGCCGCTCAGTCAGTATTACAATTTCACGGCTGCCTTCACTGCGTGCAAAACGTCCCGTGCCTACAACCTGCTCCGCACCGAGCATAAATCTCTCCGATGAACCATCTGTGCGGTTTATTTCCCATGTCAAAACAGGGTCGTTTAAACCGAACATATTGAGCTCATCATCTGTGGCGTTTTCCGCTATCACAGCCACATTTGTCAATGATATGGCACCTAAGAAAACCGCGTTTAGCCTTGATCTCTCTCCCGGAAAAACCGGGTCGTCTGCATCGAGTTTCAGCTCAAAGCTTCCATTATCTGTCGTCTCTTTGAGCAAACTATAGTGCGCTCCGTACCGTGGTGTGAAAATTACCGATGCAACTTCGTCTAAAGCAATGTTTACTAAATCAGCCCGCACGATTTCTTCGGGCGGCGGGATGTCTTGCTGATTGCTCTCAGGTTCACCCTGAGGCCAGAGAGTCAGTGCCGCAATACCTGCCGACAACAGTACCACTGCGGCTATTGCAATAATGAGATTTTTCCGTCGCATTATTTATGCCTCCGTCTGCGCCAAATTAGTATTCCCGCTGCTATTATCAGAAGCGGTAACGCTATTACCATCAGAATAAGTACTGTTCGGGCACCTGCCGAACTCACAAGCAGATGACCTGTCGCAAGGTTTCTTGCCGGGATGAACACCCGTTCACCAAATGGGTTTAAGTCGTTTGCCAAGTCTGCAAGAAAAAACACATTGTAAAATGTCTCAGAAAATATCGCCAAAAACGGGTCATCAAACATGGCTGCCCCAACGACAATCAAGTTTGCCCAGACTTGAGTCCCCTCTGCATCTCGCGTAAGATGGCGGATGTTGTAGGCAATGGTAAATGGGCCGGATGCATCTCCCGGTTCTCTTTCCCACGTGGTCACAGTTCCATCAAGAGCCTTGGCATATGAACTGGCAGAAACAGTGCGCACCAGCGGGAACATATTTTCCATAACGCCTTCTCCCCTGACGGCACGTAACGGGCGGGCTGTGCGAATGCCTACAGGGATGTCCAGTGTGAATACGGCAGAAGCCTCTGTGGAAGGCAATGCTCCTGCTGAGACAACAGCGCCGATTACTCCGTGCTGCGGGATGAATGTATTTTCTTCGTCAAATATCAGTTTGTTTTCCACCGCAACGCCCCATTCTGCGAGAAATGCATCCAGCACAGGGAGCTGCACAGTATTGAAGTCATAAATAATCATTACGTTTCCGCCAAGGGACATAAACTGCTCAAGTTTTATTATCTCTTCGCTTAGAAAGTCAAATTTTGGTGCTGCCGAAACCACTAAAACAGTGTCTTCGGGGATTTCTTCAAGAGCTAGGTTTATCGAGGAGCTGATATAACCGCTTCTTTCAAAAATTTGCCTCATATGTTCTGTACTGTCTTCGCCGTGATTTTCAACAAATACAATACGCGCTATACTCTCGTTTAAAACGTACACCAGTGCGCTGATAAACTCTTGATCTACTCTGAGGCTTGTCTCCACAGGCCGCCCGAAGTTGTCTGTTCTTTGTACAAACAGACTTGCTACCGGTACTCTTGTTGCACGTCTTTCGCTGATGAATACTATATCGTTGCGGGTCATATCCGTAAGCTCGGTATGGGCCTCCACAAGAGCAGATAAAGAGTTCCCGTAATTTGGCCCGTCAAAGACGTTTAGGTCAGGATTTACATACTGCACTCTGATACGCCCGCCGGTCGTAGCGGAGTAGTTTGTGAGTATAGTCGAAATCATGGCGAGATTGTTGTTTGCAAGCCAGGTTGATTCCTCTGCCATTACTACTATATCAACTGTTTCATTGACTCCACTCAAAAATTCTGCGGCTCTGTCAGACAGCGTGAATATTCCGGCTTCTGTTAGGTCAAGTTTTAAGAAGAATCTTTCTGTCAACATACTCACAAAGATATTGACAAGAACTATTAGTGCAAGAAATATTACAGTGACTATTAGTGAAAAACTGTGTTTCTTCAATTTTTCTATCATTTTCATTTAACCTTTCCTCCTTTTCTCAATAACTCGCGTTGTTAAGAACAAGAAAAAGGCGCAGACTGAAACGAAAAATACTATTGTATCCAGTGCCAGAAGTCCTCTGGTTATATCGCTATACCTTCCGAATATTGAGATAAACATGAATATACGCATTATAAATGTAGGAAGTACCCCACTCGCATAAAAGAACAGTGCAACAATTTCGAGAATATAAAGGGCTATGAAGATTGCCAGTGAACCTATTGCCGCTATTACTTGATTTTCTGTCATTGCTGATACGAATACACCTATTGAGATGTAGGCTGCTCCTATGCTGATGATTCCGATATAGTTGCCTACCACTTCATCAAGATTGAAGCCACCGAATATGTATAGAGCAATGGGCCATAAGATGGTAAGCGCAAGCAGACAACCAAAAACTGCAAGTGACGAAAAGAATTTACCTAAAACTATCGCCGTCGAGGTGACCGGAGCGGTCAGTAGCAGTTGGTCTGTTTTCTGCTTGAAGTCTTCGGAAAAGACTCGCATGGTGAGGATAGGTGTTACAAACATCATAACCAGGAGCATAAAGCTAAATATGCCCGCCAGCGACATCGATGCTCCCAAGATGTTAACGAGGTAAAAGTAGAGATTGAGAACTAAAATGTACGAACTTATATATACATACCCAATCGCTGATGTGAAATATGCGCCGAAGTCGCGCTTAAAAATTGCTTGCATCTTAATGAACATTCCTTTCTTCTGAGCTACTTGCCTTCCTCTGTTAATTGCAGGAAGATGTCTTCTAAAGAATCATTTTGCGGGCGGAGCATGAGCAGTGGATAACCTGCTTTTGAAAGTTCGTAAAACAGCGGTTTTCGGATATCCACGCCCGACTCGTTTTCTACGAGAAAATCTATGCTTTCGGGTTCCATTTTTCCGAGAGGTTTTACGCTGCTGACTCCGCTTATGTTACTTATAAGAGTTTGTACTTCATCGGACGACCCTGCGACACGGATTATTTGAGTGCGATTGCCTTTAAGGTTTGAGGTCAGGTTTTCAGGGTTATCGTCTGCGACTATCACTCCGTTTGAGATTACCAGAACGCGCTCACACACTGCGGAAACCTCGGGCAGTATGTGGGTCGATAGGATTATCGTGCGTTGCTTGCCCATTTCTTTGATGACATTCCTAATTTCCACGATTTGCCGTGGGTCCAGACCTATTGTCGGCTCGTCTAAAATCAGGACATCCGGATCTCCAAGCAGTGCTTGTGCAAAACCTACGCGTTGTTTATATCCTTTTGATAGATGCCCTATGACCCTGCTTCTGACATCGGCAAGACCCAGATTTCCGCATATTTCCGAGATATGCGACTTTCTGTCATCTATTTTGATTTCCTTCAGGTCATATACGAAGTCGAGATATTCATTTACTGTCATTGCATGGTATAGCGGAGGCTGCTCGGGCAGATAGCCGATATGCCGCTTTGCTTCAATTGGAGTTTTTTGCATGTCGATACCTGCTATCTCAACTTTTCCTGTGTCAGCAGAGAGATAGCCTGTTATTATGTTCATCGTTGTAGTTTTTCCCGCTCCGTTCGGCCCGAGAAACCCCACAATTTGTCCCTCCGGAACCGAAAATGAGATATCGTTAACTCCACGGTTTTTTCCGTAACTTTTTGTCAGGTTGCTTACTGTTATCACTTTTTATTTTCCTCCTGCGCATCATCTGCATTAGAATACACCTTTTTTCAGAGATATGTTCGCATAGTGGAAAGTGGTCTCCACTTTTTCCGCCATTTTCAAGACCTGTTGCATAGTCTCAATTAGTTAGTATTGTTATTTACCAGTATAACAGATAATGGGCTGTTTGCGTAGATTTTTTTAATTTAAAAGATTGACATGGTAAATTAACAGAGGACTGACCTTATCGATCAGTCCTCTGTTTGTGTTGGCGAAGACCTATTTTCCCGGGCCGTCTCCGGCCAAGTATCGTCGGCACGGGTGAGCTTAACTTCCGTGTTCGGGATGGGAACGGGTGGAACCTCACCGTAATAAACACCAACTATCTAATTGACAATGTAGTACTGCCAATTATGTCTGCACCTTGAAAGCTGAACAAAGATATGTCTGTGATGTAAAGCAAATTCGTCTGTTTGCCTGCGATAATATAGATCAAGCCCTCGGGTGATTAGTACCGGTCAGCTAAACACATTACTGTGCGTACACCTCCGGCCTATCGACGATGTAGTCTTCATCGACCCTTACTCCATAAAGGATGGGAGAACTTATCTCAGGGAGAGTTTCACGCTTAGATGCTTTCAGCGTTTATCTCGTCCGTACTTGGCTACCCAGCTATGCCGTTGGCA
>Ga0209755_10000283_pt1 | contig 98257 bp, 85 predicted proteins | sample TergutCo191P1_FD_187301 | JGI IMG/M metagenome (GOLD analysis project Ga0209755, IMG submission 187301) | Cornitermes sp. P1 segment gut microbial communities from Petit-Saut dam, French Guiana - Co191P1 (SPAdes) (version 2) | ecosystem: Host-associated > Arthropoda: Insects > Digestive system... | reverse complement strand
ACTGGTTAGATGCATTAGTACCAGCCCATAATCTTCCCTGTATAGTTATAAATGTCATCCATTGTCCGCATCTTGCTTGTAGATCATCTTTGTAATTATTAAAATCTATATCCCAGCTATTAACACCAAAATTTGATTCTGCTCTAATACTTCCGGAACCTCCCATCCCAGTACTAGCATCTCTTGTTCGAGCGGCATAAGTTGGGAAACCATTATAAGCTGTATTCCATGCTGTACCATTTACTCTTTCTATACCTCTCGCCATATATAACGTACTGATTGTAATAAATTCATCCGCAGTAATCTGCCGCGCTCCCCATTTTACATAGTCGTTCTCCATTTGAGCCGAAGCGGCAATATGAGCTGTTTGATTTGTCCCCCATCTGTATTGATATGTCCATGCGGGATCAGGTCCATAAACTTTTTCGCCGTCTTTTAAAATATAACTGCGCACTTTAAAGAAATGTTTATAATCGCGCATAACTTTCAATAAACCGCTTTGTAATGTACCTTCACCCTGAACATTAGTTACTTTTACACTTTGATTAATCTGGTTTGGGATGTTAGTAATATTAGCGATATGATGCCAAGCAGCGTTAATATTTCTGTTCATAACATACACATCGTAGCCGTCTATGCTCCATGTAAAATTCCCGCTGTTATAAGAGTTTTCGATATTACTGCTGTACCATTTTACTTCTTCGGCGAAATTGCTTCCAACAGTCTGGACATTACGAGTAACGCTGTCCAATTTTACATAATCCAGCATATAACCAAGCATATCAGGGACATTTCTTTGACTGCGCTGCTTTGAACAGTGTTCAATAAAGCGAGGATTAGACTGCGGCTGAGAAACAGGACCATCGTAGCCAGGGTTATTATCGTTGTTGTTATATTTGCCTACACCAATAAGATATTCATAAGCGACACCGCGGTTTGGAGTATCAAGATAAGCATGACTATTTACACTTATAACAGGAGACCATGAACTGCTGCCTGATACTCTGCGGTGTACTGTATATCTTGGAGTAAAACCGGGAACAGTAGAAAGACGAGGCGGCGCGTCCCATGAAATCTGTATACCGTCATTTACATTACCGGATATCACATAAGTTCCCTTTGTCGCGGTAACATTCTGCCCAAAACCGATTAAAAAACCTTCCTGTTCAAGAGCGGCAGCGCCGGTATAAGTTACAGCGCCATGACCGCCATCATCAATTTTATACGAAAGAATATTAGTATGTTTATTTGAAGCGTCCCTGCTGTAATTAAATTCAATCACATTTAACGGATCAACAGCTCCGCCTCTGCTAATTACAGGGACAATGAAATAACGGTACGACATACCCTGCACCATATCATTTTGCTGGTTACGATAAGCTAACGCATGTCCGCCATAAGCGAAGCTGTTATATTCATTATCAGACATAGAAATATCTTTTAATGTGTAGCGGGAATTAGCGTAGGAAGCAGCTGCTTTTACAGTCTGAGTATCTGTTTTAGAATTTGATGCATCGGTTGTAAGATTTTTTCCGGTAACTTTAATATCACTAGTTACAGCAGGAATATAATACACGACAGCTTCTGTCCCGTCTTCCGCTGCATTAGTCATATTAAACTGCCTGCGGAACACATAATAACCGTCAGCGCCTTCGACTGCATCCCATGAAACATCAATTTCCTGTGTAGAAACAGCTTTAGTCGCGGAAGACTTAAGATTCGCAGGACCTATTAATTTTCTTTTTACATCTAAATTTGATGATGTAGAAATTTCATCGCTGCTGTTGATTTTTTCTTGCAAACCTTTATTTAAAGCCTCAACAAGCAGTTGTATTTCATTTCCGGCTTTAGATACATCATTATGACCGTCAGGTTTAAATGTAAATCTATAATTACCGTTTGCATCGAGCGAAAGATCTTTTATATGTTTTTCATCAGCTATTTTATACGGAGCGTTAGCGCCGTCCGCAGTATATCTGTATTTAATACGGTAAGTATCAGCTTTTTGTGCCGGTTTCCATAACGGAGTAATGCTGCTGTAAGATTTTTCCTCTAATACACTTAACACAGGTACTCCCAGGGTTTCGGAAACATTTGTTGTATATACCCATTGCCCCCATTTATCGCCGCCCACAGTACGAGCCGGTCTTATTCTGAAATATTTTTTTATTCCCTGCGCCTGTCCGGTAATTTCAAAAGAGTAACCTGTATTAGGCTCAGCGTCTTCATCGTCAGACGGATTAGAGTTAATTATAGTTCCCACTGTGTCAGCCGGCCATGATGTTCCGTTACTGGATTCTTGAATAAGATATTTTATGTTAGGATAATTATCCCAGATAAGAACAAATTTATCTTTATATCCATCCTGAACAGAAAAATTATTTACCACAATTGGTTTGGTATTCTCAGAAATTTCAATTTTCCCAAGCGCTTTGAAAGTAGAAATAATTTCCTCATTAGGAATACCGACACTTATTTCTACAGAATAAATACCGCGTCCCAAATTAGAAGATGAACTTTTTACGGTAAGATCTTCCATTTTAATCAAATAATTTTTTACTTCACTATACTCATAATATTTCCTTTCAACTGTAAATTGACTGGATGGTTCAAGCGGATCGCCGTCTCCAATAGGCTCTACAGTAATCTTAACAGTATATTCATAAGGAATGTTTCTAGGATCAAAATTATTAAAGTTGACTGGTAATTTAGCGGCATCATAAAGCCCATTACCTAAGTTATAAACTGTTGTGCCGTAAGATACATCACCGCCGCTCAAAGCCCAGCCTGTAGCTGACGCTTGTGAAGAATCGGAACTGATTATTTTGGCTGTATCGTCTACATAAGATTGAACCCGGTACTCATATACAACATCGCGTCTTACATTATTGCCGCTGTCTTCCCATGTAATATACGAACCCGGCATATAGTCATTAAAAGTTTTTCCGCCCGTTTTGCCGGCGGCATTCGCGGAAATTGATCCAAAATAAGAGCATACAACCTGATATTCATTATTCCCGGATTCGCTGTATACGCGTTTTGAAATTGTAAAATACAGAGGTTTAGGATCATACATATTATCACCTAACGCGATATCAACCATGTCAGGGAGCATAAAGCTTAACACGATTCTACTTTCTGACGTTCCGTGAGTCGCTGTAAGATTCATCGGCGCTCCGGGTCGGAAACGCCGCGCGGTTGCCGCGTCCATCTTATCGCTCTTTTCGCTTGCTGATTGATTTGAACGTAAATACGCTTCAACCTGATACTCGTATGTTGTGTTAGCGTTAAGTCCGGTAAAAACAGCGCGATTTTCTGAAAGGATAGATGCATCAAACGATAACTGAGCAATCTCTGTATTACCGCTGAAACAATAAACGATATATAATAAATTTTCTCTGTATGTGTAGCTTGTAACATTTTCCATGTACCATGTAACTTCAGCTTTGTCTTCGGTAACATCCGTAATATCGCTTATGACAGGCTGCGCAAGACTTGTTCCCAAAACATAATTACTTTTATTAGTCTCACTGCCGTTATACAAAACAGCGCTTACGCGATAATAAATCGAACTTCCGGGTGTCACATATCCAAACGTATATGAGTTTGATGAAGTCTCGCCGCAGCGAATAAATGAATCAAGCGGACTGTCAGCTCTGTAAATATAATAATAATCCGCGTTATTCACAGCGCCCCACGAAACAGTAATACTTTGTTTATTACCGTGAGTCGCAGTGACATTACCGGGTGCAGCCAGCGAAAAATGTGAACCCTCTGTTCCCATGTAAGGCGCAGATAAAAATCCGTCATTACAAGACGCTAAAATAAAAATAAACGCCGCTGCGGCAAACCAAAACTTCTTCATATATCCTCCTGCTAACGATCCAATAAATTTCTATGATTTTCACCATTCGGCTTACTGTCGCTTGCCGTTTCATTATTTTCATTATTCGGCTTACTATCGTCTGCCGTTTCATTTTTTACTATACTTTCTTTAGTATCTGCTTTTTCATTTTTTCTTTTTTCTTTAGGTGCTTTCTCTTTAGGCGTAAAAATAGGCGATTCGTTCAGCACTTTCTTGCTGTAACGCGCGCCGATGCTTGTTTGGTATTGATAAGTCATATCAAACAATTCCATATTTTTATTTCCGCCCAAGTTACCGCTGTCTATAGACGCTAATACGTCAACTACAATACTCCATTTAGGGCTGAACGCGAATTCGATGCCGGCGGCTATGGCGCCTCCAAGATTAAAATAATGCCAGCGGGCAGATGACATATAAAAGAAATGAAGTCCGGGACCGGCGTTAAGTTTAAAAAAACCTTTTACTAATTCAAATCTCACTCCGGCAAAAAAATCCAAACCAATATCCAATGGTCTGTTTGCCTGCTTCATTTCATTAAATTTAGAAATCAACGGATAATAAGCTGCAACTCTTACTTCCGGAATAATAAACGGTACTACAGGCAGTTTATGTAATTCTGCGCTAAAATACGCTCCGGGAAAAAAATCCTTAAAAACAAAATTACTTCTGCCGAATTTTTCCTGTTTGATAATCCTTGTCAGCCATGCAGCAGTCGCTCCGAAATTATATACTACCTGCGGCATGCTCTTTACTGTCTCTTCAGTTAAAACATTTTTAGAGTCTGTTGTATCAGCGAACGCAAAATTAATCGCAAGCGAGAAAATTAAAATTGCTGATAAAACAACTTGTTTCATTAATCGATTCCTTAATTCGATGTCTTATATAAAGACATCGATCGAGATCCTTCCGCATCTACCCAATCAAAATATAAGATATTTCCGCGTATATCCCACTCTGTAACAACGCGAAAACTATTACCTGAACTGCCTTTGCCGTCAAATGTAAGAACATTCAATAATAAAGAAAAAGTTCCATCGATTACATCCGTTTGACTCGTTCTTACTACTCTCGCATTAAAATTTCCATCATCAAAAAAAGAGAAAGAGTTCCCCTTGTTATCCGCCCATGATCCATACAACGGACCCGGCTCCTTACAGGACAGCACCGCCGCCGCTGTAAGGGTTGTGAGTAACAAGATTGTTACGGGTACTACCCGGTTAACTCTCTTCATAATTATCTCCATGCGTTTCCTTGATAACGATCATCGCCTTGTCCTGTAAACGGCAGCGGAGTATTTGATCCTAACCATTCAAGAGTCTGCTCTGCGCTTCCCAATGGGAACTCTACTAAAACCCTGCCTCTATTATCATTCCAGCGTATATTAGTAGCGCTGTCATTGCTGCCGGTTCCTATCCTTAGTCTTCCTTTGTATAATCCATCCGCTACAGTTGCCGGTCCGAATACATTGATCCAATTAGAGCCTTCTGTCCAATAACGCTGAGGAGCTGCAAGCGATCCTGACACTTGCGCTCTTGTCTGTCCTGTAAGCCTGACAAAGGTTATCCATTCACCGGTTCTTACTTCCAGGTCATCCTTATAGTTATGGAAGGTAAATGTCCATAAAAGAGGGATTGATAAAAAGCTCTGATGATTATACAGCGACTGAACACTTCCGGAACCGCCTCTGCTTGTACTTGCATTTGTAGTGCCGTCACTCATACTCCAGCCGTTACCAACACGCCTGTTAAAACCTCTTGATACATACAGCATCGCGATATTCACAAATTCGTTCGTGGTAACCTGACGTGCGCCCCATTTAACAAAGTCATTCTGCATATTATTTGAAGCTGTAATATGCGCAGCATCATTGCTTCCCCATTGGTATGAATATGTCCAAGCCGGATCGGGACTGTAAATTTTTACTCCGTCGTCGCGTACTGAATAACTGCGTGCTTTAAAGAAATGTTTATAGTCGCGTAACACAAAGAGTAAATTACGAGAAACGCCAACGGTATTATTAACAGAAGGAGTATTACTTGGAGTAAGTAAAATTGTATTTGTTGTCACATTATCCGCGGCGACATGCCAGTTAGCGTTAATATTGCGGTTCATTACATATACTGTGTAGCCGTCAACACCCCAGTTAATATCGCTGCCGCCGTACGCTACTCTGCTGCCATCCCATGTTACACGCTCACCGAATACAGCGTTTACTGCCGCATCTTCACCTCGGGTTACATTGTTCATTGTAACAGTATTCTGCATAAAACCCTGGAAGTTCGCTCTGTTTTTGCTGTCTGTTTTTGTTCTGCACCAATCAACATAACGCGGTGAATTTTGCGGCTGTGAAGGAGTATAAGCGGGAGTATTACCGGTTAAAACATATCCAACGCTGACAGCGTATTCATACATAACACCGCGGGATGGAGCTTCGATGCGTTCCATTGCTCCGGTAGGTCCTTCTACAAATTCCCAATTACCGTTGTACGCTCTGCGGTACACAAAGTATTGAAGCCCTGCGTCAGCAAAACGAGCAGGCTTGCTCCATGTTATGCGAATACCGTCATTAACATTACCGGATGACGCGTAAGTTCCTTTTGACGCGGTTACTTCGGCGAAGCCGACAGAGTGACCTAATCTCTCCTGAGACGTCAGATTTGCGACGATAACATCCTCGCCTTTTTCCTTTAAGGTATACGAATTATTTTCATAGTTAACAACCGGAATGTCATACGCGTTTATTACCGGAATAACAACATAGCGGTAAACATAACCGCTGACACTGCCTGCATAATCCGCTTCTGTCGAATCCAGCAGCGTTAAACGGTTTCCATTATTGGAAGCAGTCGCGTTAGCATTATCTACTGCGCCGTTAGCTGAAACATAATATGTAGTAATTGCGCCCGTTGCGCCGGTATTACTCATATCAAACTGCCGTCTTGATACATGATAACCGACAGCGCCTTCGACTACGTCCCATGAAACATCAATATAGTCAGCCGATGAAATCGCGCTTGCTGTGGTATTAATTTCCGTAAATTTCACAAGACGTTTAACAGCTTCATTAGAGAAAATATAATCACCGGTAGCAGAATTGATTGCAAGAACTCTTACATACAATGTCTTACCGGAATTTGAATTTTCGTTATAGCCATGGGGTTTGAATGTGAATTTAAAGTTACCGTCTGCGTCACGTTCAAATTCGCCGGCTGACTTCCATCCGTCTTCCGGAGTAATCCAGTCTTCGCCTTCATAATTGTATATAACTCTGTAAGCGTCACCCAAATGCGCAGGTGTCCAGTTAGCGGTAAGCGTAGAATATGAATAACCGGAGCTAAGCCATATATCACCACTGCGCGGGAATAAGTTATTTATATTATTAAGAGCGGAAGTCACAGAACCGATTTCTTCATCTGTTTTTAATGGATCGAGATATACATTCTGCGCGTTTACAAGCGTGTTATCAAGCTGAGAATATTCCGCTGTTGTATTCCATGTTAAAGAATTAGAATTAATTTCCGCTGTTTCAATCGCTGCGATTAACGCGGTTCTGTCCGCTGCGTTGTAAATTTCGAAGCCGGCAACAGGAAGAGAACCATTTGCATAATCACTTGATTTAAATTCCTTTGCAGTTCCCGGGAAAATTTTGACGCTGCTCGATTCATCATTATAGATAACTTTAAAAAAGTTAGCTGTAATATCAAAACCGAAGTCCACGATAATACCTGATTCGCCGGTTTTTAATTCCGAGTACCATTCAGCAAGGTTGATATATTTTGGGCTTGCAGGATAAATATTTAAATCAACTCCCGCGCTGCCTTTTGCTTCTAAAATTGGAATTTCTTTTTTTACAATCTGACCGAAAAATTCAAAAATGATTTCAACTTTTTTACCAATGTTGGAAGCGGGAATATCAGTATACCAGAAATTACTGCGTTTTAAGATATTGCGTTCCAGTTCGATTGTTTTTTCTTCATTATCGTATAAAACTTTTACTGTACCGATTCTGATGCCGCCTAAATTACCTGCAAGATAAACTTTTTCGGCAAACTCGATATTAGTGATATCAAATTCCGCTTTGCTTTCCAACCCGGAATAAATATGTATTGCTTCAAATAAACCTGCATACTGACTGTCTCTGGTCAGTATGACGCTCATATCATAATAACCGGGAGCCAGTTCAAAAGAACCGCTGCTGCCGTTTTTCAAATTAATCTCTTCAACATAGCCGTCCAAATTTTTTAAACTGAGAACAGCAGTATCAGCATTAGGAAGAGTAAAACTATAACCGAAAACACCATTAGCTACATTAGCGTCATTTATCGGGATTGGTTTTAATTCAATCTCAACAGAATATGATTCTTGATTTGAGTTAATAGAAAGCTGATAAGTCCCTTTTGCGGCAATATATTCTTTACCGTTAATTTTCTGATAACCGTTAAGAGTTATCATCCACGTACCTTCGGAAAGAGTAACCATTACGCCGGAGCCGGTAACAGCTTCAGCGTTTACGGTTTCTATTTCATTTCCTTTCTGAAAAGTCAATTCATAACGGCTGAACACAGGAACAGACGGCATAATTGTGCGTCCGTCCGATCCTGCTAACCGGATCAAAACCCTGCTTTCCGCCGATTTTGAATTTCCGGTCATATCCATAAAGAGAGAATCGCATGAAACAACCAATGCTGCGATTGAGAAACATATAATCGGAACAATTATATTTTTCAAAACTTTCATCTTTCCTTCCTTATCTTCCTTAATAAACTTTGAATGAAATTGTCTTGCTGTACGAAACGCCGTTCTTTGTTACGCGTAATGATAAGTTATGCGTGGTTGGCGAGTAGTCTCTCGCTTTTAATTCAAAAGTATTTCCGCTTCCTTTTAACGCTCCGTCAACATACCACTGGTAGGAATCAAATCCTTCGGCTGTTAAGGTGAATGTATCATTTGCTACCCAGCTCATTGCCTGCACTTCAGGAATAACGATATTTTCATCCTTAGGCATATTAACCGTATATTCAAACACGATGCCTGTTCTGATCAGCAATCCGTTCTGTGTATTAAATGCCGCAGCCGCGTTGTTAAGAGCTGCTACTTTTGCATTTACTACATCCTGATCATCATCATTGTTATCTGTAGAATCTACATACGCTTGCGCTTCTGCGATAGCCGCATTAAGAGCAGTGAATGCCTGCGGTGTTGCCCATTTGTCTGTGTTCAAAACGTCTGAGCCGTCTGTGGATTTTGCTACATTAGCCTTTTTAGCTTCTGCATTGATAATTGCGCTTGCCAACGGAGATTTATCAACCTTGTAAGTACCGGCTTTCTTTGCGTTTTCAAAAGCGGCAAAAGCGGCAGCCAAAGCAGCTTCCGCGTTTGCAATTTGCTCTTCTGTTAAAGTTGGATTGTTTTTCACTGTATTCGCCGCGTTAATGGCATTCTGATACGCAGCTTTTTCTGCTGATGTTACCCATTTAACAGTTGATTTATACTCTTTACCATTAACTGAAACATTTGCGGCATCACATTCTGTCTGCGCTGCGTTAATTGCATTGATTAAACCGCCGCGGACTGCTGCGTTGTAAAGTTCAAAACCTGCTAAAGCACCGCCGTATATATTTGCATCAAACGCCTGTGCGGTTATCGCGTTATCAAGAATAATATTTTCTATCACTCCTGATTTATTTACCTTGATAAAATTAACAGTAACATCAAAACCAAAGAACAGTTCTGTTCCATTTTTTTCCGAATACCAATCGGCAAGGTTGATATATTTCGCGCTTGCAGGATTCAATGTTAAATTAATACCGGCTTTTCCGTTATTTGCTAAATTAAAACTGTCAGCTAAACTGCTTTCGCCGTTAAACTTTTGGATAACTTTGATATTCTGTCCGATATATTCATAAGGAATTTCAATTAACCAGGAATTACTGCGTTCAACAGAATTTTTATTAAGTTCAAATGTTTCTAATTCTGTACCGGCATTATCAGCAATAATAATATTACCAATCCTGATACCGCCCAATTTACCGGCTAAATATACTTTATCAGTAAACACGATATTGCTTAAATCAATTTTTGCAGGGCTTTCAAGACCGGAATAAATATGAACAGATTCAAAAATGCCCGAAGACTGACCGTTCTTTGTAAGGACGATGCTCATATCATAATAACCGGGTTCAAGTTCTTTCGAACCGGTGGTTTTTGTTAATAAATTGAAAGTTTCACCAAAAATATTGAGATTAGCGGATGTTAAACCTGTAGGAAGTTTAATATCAAAAGTAAATAAACCATTACCGTCAGATTCACTAATTGCAATTGGTTCTAATTCTATTTCAACAGAATAATTATTATTACCGGCAATAACAGTAAGTTCTTTGCTTCCTTGAGCGGCTAATACTTCATTACCATCAATAGTCTGATAACCTTTTAATGTTATCGTCCATATTCCTTCGGAAACATCAACTGTTACTCCGCTGCCGGTTACATTTGAAACATTGGTCGGAGTAATAATATTATCTCCGTTAACAAGTTTTAATTCAAAACTGCTGAACGTCGGCGTAATCGGCATAATTGTACGACCGTCAGCGCCTGCTAACCGGATAGTAACATTGCCGTTAGATGATTTAAAATTTCCATCAAAATCCAAAATAGGATCGAAACAAGACATTGCCGATGCAAGAATTGCGAGACATAAAGCTGAAACAAAAACCTTCTTCATTTTTTTCCTTCCTTTTTAATTAACTGTAAAATATATTGTTTTGGTATACGGAATACCATTCTTAAAAACCTTCAATGTTACGGTATGAACGCCTTTAGAAAAATCTCTTGCGGACAGATTGATGGAATTTCCGTCCGTGCCGTTAATTACATTTCCGTTAACATACCATTCGTAATTATCAAACACTTCTGTTACAATGATCGTAAATTTGTCATCATTTGCCCAGCTTATTGGTTCCTCTGTACCAAGCGTAATAGTTTCATCCTTAGGTCCGGTAAATGTATAAGGTATAATTTTACCGGATTCATTTCCGCCGGAACCACTGCCGGAGTTGGAACCTGTACCGGAGCCGCTATTACCGGATGAAGAACCGCCGCTCGGTGATGTGTCGCCGCCGGGACCGCCGCTTCCGGGTTCTTTACATCCTGCAAAACAAAAGAGAAGAGATAAAGCCATAATGAAAAATAAAATTATTGTAATAATTTGATTTTTACGCATTTCAATACAACTCCTGAAAAAATTTACATAAGTACATAACTAACATCTTAACTACATTATGTCTGGATAATTTTTCTTTGTCAATATATTTTATGAATTATTTTAGAATTTGTCTATTATTTATACGTTTTGATAGATAAATATATTAATTAATATATGTTGGGTTATTTATCAAACAAGCAAAAAATATCTTGACAAATCTTAATAAAATTCTAAAATATTACTATTATGGGAATTACAGAACGCAGAGAACGAGAAAAAGCGGAACGCAGAACGGCGATTCTAAACTGTGCAAAAGAAATAATTCTGGCACACGGCGTAGAACAATTAAGTATGGAAAACATCGCAGCAAAAGCAGAAATATCCAAAGCGACAGTTTATTTATATTTTTCCAGCAAGGAAGAATTATTAAGCGAAATCTGCGAAGAAGCGGCAAAAATGTTCCATGAATATTTAAAAACTTTCCCTCAAACCGGTTTGAGGGGAATGGCGGCAATAAGATACTTATGGCGCGGATATATAGAACTATTCGGACACTCAAACGCGATGATCATCGTTTTTCAAGTGCGCAGTTTTATGGATTCATGGATGTCGGCGGTTTCTTTGGATGGTCAGAGTAAATCATCTTTTATTAACGATATCCTTCTTGCGATTAAAACATTAATTGACGAATGTAAAACCGAGGAAATTTTCGCTCCGGATCTAGATACAGCATCAGCGACCAGGCTGTTACTCTCATTATTCTCTATAATGGTAGAACAAGCTTCAAATTTACCGGAAGAAATCAGATCATCACCGGCAGTTATTAACGAAATGACCAGCACATTTCAATTGATAATCCGCGGTTTCGCTCGAGAGGGCATTCCTCATTCGGTATTAGATATTAAAAGTTAGTTTAATTATGCTTAAAAATTCAAATTGAGGTCTTGTCGGCTACAACCCGCCGTCCGCGCATAGCGCGAACGACGAGTAATTTTTATTAGTAATAGCTTACTTTTTTCCTACGCCCATTTAATGAATCCGCTGCGATACGGATGTATCAAAGCGTCGTGCTTTGGCAATATACGCACCGTATGCCCCTGCATTCCGGTATCGGTACATTCAATCCGCACCTGATACAGATTAAGAGCGCCCTCGTTCCTTAACCACTTCATTTCTGTTCTTCTGGCTTCATTTACCTGAATATTATTAGTCTGGTTCGATACAGTACCGTGATAAAGCTCAACTTGAAGCTCGTTCGGGAAAATGCCGCCAAGATCGAGGAATGCCGTAACTGTCAGCATTTCGCCGCGCTGCATTATGGGTTTCGCGCTCGATTCAATTTTGACGATTTTAAGGTTATTCCACGATTGCTGCAGTTTAGCAAAATAAGCGGCGAGCGACTTGGCTTCGGCGTAATCGTCTTTGCTGAAACGGCGGTAATTCTTAAGAGCCGGGAAATAAAATTGATTTGAATAATCCATAAGCATACGATGACTCGACATTGACTGACCGATTGTGCTCATGCATTTTTTCATCATTTTGATCCATTCACGAGGCAGACCGTCGCGTCCGCGGGAGTAGAACATCGGCACAATTTCACGTTCAAGAAGATCGTATAATGCTTTGCTTTCGATATCGTCTTGAAGTTTTTCGTCATAATATTGCTCGCCGTGCCCAATGCCCCAGCCAAGCTCTGGATCATAGGCTTCGTCCCACCAGCCGTCTAAAATTGAGCAGTTTAAAACGCCGTTCATGGCGGCTTTCATGCCGCTTGTGCCAGACGCTTCCATCGGGCGGCGTGGAGTATTAAGCCAGACATCGCCTCCGGAAGTTAAATACTTGGCAACGCTGATATCGTAGTTTTCTACAAATACTATCCGGCTTGAAACATCATATTTTGCGGCAAAATGAATGATTTCACGGATAAGTTCCTTACCCGGCATATCATGCGGATGCGCTTTTCCGGCGAAAATCAACTGAACAGGACGATCGTTATCCCTGACCAGCCTAAGCAGGCGTTCAGGATCGCGAAGAAGCAGGTTGCCGCGTTTGTAAGTGGCGAACCGGCGGGCAAAACAAAGAGTCAGCGCGTAAGGAGAAAGAACATCCTCCGCCTGACGAATGCGCTGCTCCATGGCGCCTGTGCGTTTATACTGCTCCCGAATACGTTCGCGCACAAAGGCGACAAGACGCTCACGGCGGCGCTCATGTGTGCGCCACAACTCTTCGTCGGAAATGCGGTCCATCCGCTCCCAGATTGAAAGCTCTGTCGGTTTATCCTCAAATTGAGGTCCGAAATACCTGTCTAAAAGGTCGAGCATACCGGAAGATACCCATGTGCGAGTGTGAACGCCGTTTGTAACATGACCGATTGGAATTTCATTAATCGGAAGCCCTGGCCACAGCCCCTGCCACATATCGCGGGAAACCACGCCGTGAAGTTTCGCTACACCGTTTCCGTAAGCAGCCATTTTGATGGCTAGAACAGTCATACAGAAGGTTTCACGTTCATCGTTTACGTTAATTCTTCCAAGACCGAGGAAATCTTTCCATGAAATTCCAAGAACCTGAGTCCAACCCCGGAAATATTTGTCCATCATCGGAATTTCAAAACGCTCGTTTCCGGCGGGAACCGGCGTATGAGTGGTAAAAATATTTGAAGGCCAGACAGCCTCACGCGCTTCTTCAAATGTAAAGCCTTTTTCGTTCATGATTTCACGGACGCGCTCAAGCCCAAGGAAAGCGGCGTGTCCTTCGTTCATGTGAGTCGCGGCGGGGTTAATTCCCAGCGCGCGCAGAGCGCGGATACCGCCGATGCCAAGTAGAATTTCCTGCTGCATACGAGTTTCTTTGTCGCCGCCGTAAAGCGCCGATGTAATGTTGCGGATATCCTGCGAATTTTCCTCAATATTGGTATCCAAAAGATATAATGAAGAACGTCCGACTTTTACTTCCCAAATCTGAGCGACAGCCTGCCTGCCTGCCAAATCGACAGTAATTTTTAAAGGACCCTCTTTGCCGATTTTTTTCTCTACAGGCATGTTATACCAGTCGTTTTCGGGATAACTTTCCTGCTGATAGCCGTCGGCGTTCAGCATTTGCTTAAAATATCCCTGCCGGTATAAAAGCCCGATACCGACAAGGGGCAGACCCATATCTGACGAAGTCTTCATGTGATCGCCGGAAAGAATTCCTAAACCGCCTGAATAAATCGGAAGCGATGTATCCATTCCGTATTCCATTGAGAAATACGCGACAACATCTTTATGGCTGCCTCTGTACCATGTTTCTCCTTTTTTATATTGTTGAAAACGTCCATAAACTTCTTTAAGCGCGGCAAGGTAGGAGTCATCCTTTGCCGCTTGAGCAAGCCGTTCTTGACTTACCATACCGAGTGTCCTTACAGGACTCTGATGGGACTCAAGCCATGACTCATAATCCAGCCTGATATAAAGCTGAACCGCGTCATAATTCCATGATAACCAGAGATTGTGAGCAATCTCTTCCAGAGGCTTCAGCACGGGCGGAAGCTTCGGTTTAACGGTATATGTAGATATGTTCATACCTTTAGTTTATGAGGGAAATAGCTAAGTGTCAATGATTGATTAAAGTCAGCAACTGCCTCAGCTGCTGCCTTAGCTGCTGCCTTAGCTGCTGCCTTAGCTGCTGCCTTAGCTGCTGCCGCCGCCAGCCTACTCTGAAAACAGCTCCTCGATTTCTTTCTTATACATATTCGCGATTGAGTGGCGTTTATAATCCTGCTTACTGGAAAGTTCTTTGCCAACTTCGAATGTTTTGGAAAGCGGTATCGAGCGGAAAACCATTTCAAAACCGCGAAAACCTGTTTTTCTGTTAACGCGTTCAGTAATTTCAGTCTGAAGAAGCTCTTTAATTTCCGGGAGTTTTACAAGATTTTCGTTATCCATGTAAGTAAGATTATTTTCTTTGGCAAAACCTTCGATCTTTTCAAAGTTGGGAACAATAAGCGCGCCTAAGAATTTTTGATCTTGTCCCAGAACCACCGCGTGATCGATATATTCGGAATCGCGGATTTTATTTTCGATGGGAACAGGTTCAACATTTTCACCGCCCAAAAGAACAATTGTATCCTTCGCGCGACCTGTAAGTCTGATTTCGCCTTTCCATGTTTTCATTCCGATATCGCCGGTATTAAGCCAGCCGTCATCGCTTACGACTTTTTTTGTTTCCTCGGGTTTTTTATAGTAGCCGAGCATAACCTGCTGTCCTTTGGCATAAAGAATCCCATTATGTCCGGGTTTCATTTTTTTTCCGGTTTCCGGATCACGAATTTCTATTTCCATGTTAGTGAACGGCGGTCCGATTGTACCGGGAACAGGATGTGAATATTTACGCACACCGAGAATTGGCGCAGTTTCGGTCAGACCGTAACCTTCAAGAAGCCCGATTCCTGCCGCGGCAAAGAATTTATCAACCGCGCCAGGCAGAGCCGCGCCGCCTGAAATTCCCGCTTTAAATTTTCCGCCGAACATCACTTTGATTTTTTTAAAGACAAGCAAGTTTCCTAATCCGCGCAGAGGACTTAATATTAAAAACGGAATAGCGGCGACTAGTATATCAATTATCCAAACACGTTTAAAATATTGAGGCGTTCTGCCCAGTATCAAATTTTTATATATTTCATGCTCCGCAGAGACAGATACAAAGAAATCCAACACACCTGTTTTTCCGCCTGCCGCGGCATTGCGGTAAACACCGGCGCACAAAGCTTCCCAAATACGCGGAACTGCTGTCATCCACTGCGGACGAATTTTTTTAAAATCCTCAAGCATAATTTTTCCGACAGGTTTTGAGTAAGCGATCGCGCAGCCTTCGTAAAGAGCGATGTATTGAATCGCTCTTTCAAACACGTGCCATATCGGAAGAACAGTCATCCATGTGTCGCCGGATCTGTGACCGATTAATTGAGCGGCATTCATCGCTTGGTTTAATAAATTTTTATGAGAGAGCATTACGCCTTTAGGTTCGCCTGTTGTTCCTGATGTAAAAATAATCGTTGCGACATCATCAGTTTTTCCTTTTTCAATTTCCGCTTCGATTATTGACGCTCCGACGCTTAAAATACTGGTTCGTCCTTTATCCATTAAATCTTTGAAACAAGTGATTCGAACACCGGTAAGTTCCATCGCATATTTTTCTTTATCAAAATTATTATCAATCATGATGAGAGTCGAAAGTTTTTGCAATTTATCTTTTTTCTCGATAATTTTTTGTAATTGCGCTTCGTTTTCAAGTACAGCGGCTTTGCAATCCCCGAATGAGAGAATGTAAGCCATTTCTTCGCTCATCGTATCGCAGCCGCGCGGCACGTTTGTCGCGCCAAGACTGAGCAGCCCAATATCGATGATAAGCCATTCCTTTCGGTTATCCGAAATGAGTCCGACATGATCCCCGCGTTTAATTCCTTCTTCCCGAAAACCAGCAGCGCAGGTTAGAATCTCGTTGTACACATCAGTAAAGGTACTAGGTTGAAAAACTTCGTTTTTATCTTTGCTGTACTGCGCAACATTGTTTGGACAGTTTTGAATATTCCTTTGAAATATCCTTGGTAGTGTTGTTGTTTCCATGCCAGAACAATATGACAATTTTTGAAAATCTGTCAAGTGAATTTATTAAGATAAAAACTAGCAAAATACGAACAAAATACAAATGCAAGGAAAACTCGCAAGGTTGAATGCTGCCTAAAGGCAACCAACTACCTTGCGTATTCAGTTATTCGAGTTTCCCTGATCATCGTGACTTTAATGCGTCCGGGATAACGAAGGTCTGTTTCGATCTTCTTGGCGATATCTTTTGCAAGTTCTCTAGTCTGATCATCATTGATAGATTCGTTATTGACAACTATGCGAAGTTCGCGTCCCGCTTGAATGGCGAAGGATTTTTCCACGCCGTTAAAGCCGCTGGCGATGTTTTCGAGGTTTTCGAGGCGCTTCATGTAATTATCCAGAGTTTCTTTACGCGCTCCAGGGCGTGCCGCGGAAATAGCGTCTGCTATTTGCACGATTACAGCCTCGATACAGTTCGGCTCGATATCATTATGATGGCTTCCAATCGCATTAATGATCCGCGGATCTTCTCCCATCTTACGCGCCATATCCATTCCAATTTCGGCATGGTTCTGATCGGAATCTGATTCGGTTCCCTTTCCGATGTCGTGTAACAAAGCGGCGCGTTTAGCGAGATCACGGTTGCAGCCGACTTCTGCGGCTAACATTCCCGCGATAACGGCGACTTCCTTAGAATGATGAAGAACATTCTGCCCGTAACTTGTGCGGAAATATAATCTACCGAGCGTACGGACAGCGTCTTGTTTAATATTATGGATTCCTAAATCAAAGAGAACTTTTTCGCCCTCTTCAAAAATTTTCTGAGAAATATCTTTGCTCACCTTGATGACGATTTCCTCAATGCGGGCGGGATGAATCCGTCCGTCAAGAATGAGGCGTTCAAGAGCGATCTTCGCTATTTCGCGGCGGACAGGATCAAAACAAGAGATAACGACCGCTTCGGGCGTATCGTCGATGATGATGTCAGCGCCGGTGAGAGTTTCCAGAGTGCGGATGTTTCGTCCTTCACGTCCGATAATCCGCCCCTTCATTTCATCATTGGGGAGCGTAACGGTTGTTACTGTCACATCGCCGGTTACATCGGTTGCCAGCCGCTGGATTGTTGTTACAAGGATATCGCGGGCTCTTTTATCCGCCGCGAGATTAGCTTCCTGCTCGATTTTATTGATAAGCGATTGAGCGTCGTGTTTTGCTTCGTTTTCCAAATCTTTAATTATCAGTGCTTTTGCATCATCGGAAGATAACCCCGAAATTCGCTCAAGCTCCGCGCGGTAACGCTGTTCCTCTTTGGAAATAGAGTCCTCGCGCGCTTGAAAAGATTTTTCTTTCTCGGCAAATAACTGCTCTGTACGCTCAATTTGAGCGGTCTTTTTATCTATCGCTTCTTCTTTTTGCACAACACGGCGTTCGTATCGCTGCAATTCCGCCCTGCGTTCCCGGGTTTCTTTCTCTTGCTGGTTCCTCTCTCGGATTACCTGTTCTTTAGCCTCTAGAAGAATCTCCTTCTTCTTTGCTTCCGCTTCTTTTATTGCATCTTGTTTTATTCGTTCTGCAAATTGCTCCGATGCCGTAAGTTGAAATCTGGCATAAAGCCATCTAATTATCCAGCCTAAAGTTAACCCGGCAAGAGGGAGGATAATAAACCATATCCATGAAGTCATAGCTTCACCCCTTACCGAATAATATTCAAATTCTTTATAAGAATAAACCAAATGCAGCGATTTGTCAAGGAAAAAAGCGCGTTACATTCTAAATTCGCTGCCTAAATATATTTTCCGCACCATTTCATTGTTTAAAATATCGTCTTTATTACCTCGAGCGAAGATATTACCATCGGCGATGATGAAAGCTTCGTTGGTAATTTCCAAAGTATCGCGTACATTGTGATCAGTAATGAGGACTCCGATGCCTTTATCGGCGAGTTGGCGGATTATTTGCTTAATTTCGAAAACGGCAATAGGATCGATACCGGCGAACGGTTCGTCGAGGAGGAGGAATTTCGGTTCTGTAGCAAGAGCGCGGGCGATTTCTGTGCGGCGGCGTTCTCCGCCGGAGAGAGTATAGCCGAACTGCGAGCGGATTCGCCCGATGTTGAACTCTTTTAAAAGGCTCTCAAGTTTGTATTTTCGCTGCTCATGATCGATATCGCTGCGGCTTTCAAGAATCGCCCAGATATTTTGCTCGACAGTGAGTTTGCGGAAAATCGACGCTTCCTGCGGTAGGTAGGCGATTCCCATTCTTGCTCTGCGGTACATCGGAAGCGGAGTAATATCGACATCATCCATTTTTACTATTCCGGCTGTCGGCTGATAAAAACCGACTATCATATAGAAAATTGTTGTCTTACCTGCGCCGTTCGGTCCGAGGAGACCTGCGACTTCGCCGTTTTTCATATAAAAACTGACGCCTTTTACGACTGCTTTTCGTCCAAAGTTTTTATATAAATTCGCGACACCCAGTATATGTACTTCCGGTTCGTATTCTTCTTCAAGGAGCGGACCTTCGACAGGCCATTCGGTTATAAGAACTCTTTCGCGTTTTTTCCAGTCAAAGTTGATTTCCGGAATTTCAAGGAATTGTTCATCCATCGCGTTCCATAACCTTAGTTTTTTATAGTTCCCGAAACGGAACCTTCCATAATAACATCGTCAGTGTCTAAGTCTACGCGAATTTTATCCGCGCGGAATTCATCATCCTTTTTAAATACGACAGGAAAACCCGATAAATCCAGAGTTTTATCTAATCGTTTATAAATCGCGTGTTCCGAACGGCAGACCATGTCATCTTTAAACAATTGAACCGTCGTTTGAAAAACAGCGATCTCGTTAGGATCATCATATTCGATTATTCTTCCTCTCGCTACAATTTCGTTTTGCCGGTCTTCTAAAGTTGAGGGTCCTTCCAGCCTTGCGATTTTTAATCTGCGATCATAACGCAGCCTGTTCGAAAAAAAAATAATATTTTTCGCTTCTTCGTGACCCCACACATTCCCGATACATGTGATGAAGCGGTTATTGTCTCCTTGAATTTCGATTCGATCTGCGCGTAACAAAAGATTATCGGAGCGGACTTCGGCGTTTCCTATCAATATAGTTGTTTCTCTGCCAAGCGCTCTTGAACCCGACATTCTGTCCGCTTTAAAAGTAAATGTTTCCGCGGTTAAGGATTGATTGGAAATGAATAATAGAAGAATGATTAACCACGAACCAAAATATTTATAATATTTGATATCAGACATATCTACCTATTCCATTTCAGCGCTTTCATCGGCGTCATCGTCAACGTGTATGTAAGTGCCGCCGGCGGCTCCGAGAAATTCCCAAGAGCGTTTACGCGAATTCATAACAATACCGGTTCCGGAAAAATTGGTTCCGTTTTGTCTGGAAATATTCACGATATTTTCCTCGTTTGAAGATAAAATTCTGGTTTCGTCTTTCCATTCAAGCTGAGCTGTATCGATAACGACATCTTCGGATTCGACTTCCAGAATTACGCCGTTATCCATAAAAATATCTCCGGATTGAATAGTTACAGACGCGTACCCCATTTGTCCTGTGACATTTACCTCGGTTCCGTCTTCTCCTCCGTATTGCTCAAACGATAAATTTTCAAGTTTCATTACGCCTTGTTTCTCGTAACGCTCGGCGCGCTCTGCGTTAAATTTTGCTATCGGGTCTGATGATTTTACGCGAATATATTCTACGTTTATCATCACTAAATCGGGAAGTTCGCTTCCCGAGGACGCCGGCGCTCCGTAATCAAATGAACAATTAATAAAAGAGCAGGCTGTAAAGATGAGGAAAATATAAATAAGAATCACCCGGCAATTACGGGCAGCGAGTTTTTTCATTTTTCCCCGACAATAATGACATGAACTCCGCCAGAGACGAAAATAAATTTATTCATGTGATATAAGTATTGTAAATTTTTAGCGAAAATTCAAGTATAAGTATGAGAGGAAAATACATGAAAATAATACACATCAATCAATTAGGTTATCGTCCGAATGATTTAAAAAAAGCAATTATTGTTACAGATAACAATAAAAATGATTTTATGTTTCAGTTGATAAATGCAGCTGATGAAAAAATTATTTATGAGGGAACCGCGGGAGCAGCGATGTTTGACGCGGCGTCAAAAGATATTGTTCGAACCGCTGATTTTTCATCATTCAAAGAAAAGGGTGAATTTATAATTACCGCAGACGGAGAAAAATCATTTCCGTTTGTAATCAACGATAATCCGTATTCGGATGTTAGAGCGGCGCTTTTAAAAATGTTCGATTACCAAAAATGCGGCGTCGATATTGACTGCGGAATTTGGTCGCATCCGGCTTGTCATACTTCGCTTGCAACAATTTACGGCTCTGACAAAAAACTCGACGTGAGCGGCGGCTGGCATGACGCGGGCGATTACGGACGCTACATTGTGCCTGCGGCAAAGTCCGCCGCGGATTTATTGCTAGCGTATGAGTTTTCTCCCAACCCGGATCCTATGCTTTTGGAAACAACGTGGTTTGAGTTGGAATGGATGTTAAAAATGCAGGATGCGGAAACAGGCGGCGTTTATCACAAAGTTAGCTGCAAACAATTCGATGCGTTAGACGAAATGCCGCAGGACGAGCGCGGCGAATTATTTTTATCTCCGATTTCTCCGACAGCAACCGCCGATTTTGCCGCTGTCATGACTCTTGCTTCAAGATTTTATCCGGAAAAAAAAGAGACGCTGCTTGCCGCCGCAAAACGCGCGTGGAATTGGTGCGAAGAAAACCCGGACGCGCCCGGTTTTGAAAATCCGCCGGATATCAGAACAGGCGGCTACGAAGACAAAAGCGATAAGGACGAGCGTTTTTGGGCTGCCTGCGAATTATTCACGGCGACAGGCGAAGAAAAATATCACGATGCGGTAAAAAAATATTTCACATTCGAACCGGAAACAATAACTTTTCCAAGCGGTTTTAGTTTTAAACAGCCTCACGCCGGTTTTAACTGGGGTTTTGTGAACGGTTACGGTCTTATCGCTTATATACTTCACGCCGGTAAAAAAGCTGACGGCGATTTATCAAACGCGATGAATAAAAAAATTTTATCGGCGTGCGGTGATATTATGAGCAAATATAAAAATGATTTCTACGGCGCATCGTTAGGTGAGAGATATATGTGGGGAAGCATGGGTTTCCTCGGCAATAACGCTATGACGCTTTTATTAGGCTGCAAGGCTGCCGAAAAAATCGCGATGCCTGCATTGAAAGATGAAATCGCAAATATGAAGCAATCTGCTCTTGATCATTTTCATTACATCATGGGAAGGAATCCGTTATCGCAAAGTTATGTTACAGGTTTTGGTTCTAACGCAACGAAGAATCCTCATCACCGTCCGTCTGTCGCTGTAAAAAACGCAGTACCCGGAATGGTTGCAGGAGGACCCAATATGCACACAAAACAAGATCAAGCTCTTAATGATCATTGTAGAAAATTTAATAACGAGTTATCGCCGCCAAAATGTTATGCGGATCGCAAAGAAAGTTTTTCGTCTAACGAGATAACAATTTACTGGAACTCGCCTGTTTATTTTATCGCGGCGGTTTTAGATTTTTAGAGTTTTCCTTTCGGCGCTACGCTAAAGTATAACGCCGATTTTTTAGAGTTATTGCAATTTAATCAGATTGTATTTTTTAGAGCCAATCCCGATTTTTTCGGCGTGTTCGATTGTTAAGAGTCCGTTTCTGTCTTCGATACGTTTAATAAGATCGCGTCCGTCTCTTGCCGCGTAAACAAGATCGACACACGCCTGATCAAGCGCGACCGGATCGAGAGAGGCGAGTATGCCGATGTCTGCCATTGTGGGAGGCGCAGGTCTGCCGTTACAATCACAGTCAACGGAGAGATGATTCATCACATTTATATAGAGGATTCTTCCTTTGTTAGCGTCAACAATAGTCTTCGCCGCTTCAGCCATCGATTCCAGAAAATCATTTTGTGCGCCGCGCATGCTTGTTTTGCTTTTTCCGCCGGAATGAATCCAGTTCTTGCCCGCAGACGAAGCATACCCTATAGAAAGATTTTTCAATGCGCCGCCGAATCCGCCCATTCCATGTCCTTTAAAATGCGATAACACAATATGAAAATTAAATTCGTTAAAGCGCGCGCCTACAATATTTTCTTTTAAATGTTTTCCGTTAGCTACAGGCAGACTGATATCGGATTTTTCGTCCAATATAACAACAGGCGCGATCGCCTCGAACCCGTGATCGCGAGCAACCTGATAATGCGCTGCAGTGCTCGCGCGTCTGCCGCCGTAAGCCGTATTGCACTCAACGATTGTACCGTTAACGCGCTGCACTAAATCCTTAATCAGCAAAGGCGCAAGGAAGTGCGTATTCCCCGGCTCGCCCGTGCTGATTTTAACGGCGACTTTTCCTCTTGCTTCAAGACCCAAGGCATTGTAAACCGCCATTAAACCTGCCGGAGTTATCTGCGTAGTCATATAAACAGCAGGAGTATTATTCTGCGCCGGAATTATTTGCAAAGCAAAAATAAAAATAATTACAATAAAAAATAAACGTTTCATATTATCTCCTTATAAATTATAAATTCTTCACTATTCTCATAACAATTTCCGCAGAGTGCTTGGAAGCTACCGGCAGGAATTCATCAAAACTTACGGGGGACTGAGCGCCTGCAATGTCAGATAACGCGCGTATCACAAGAACGGGAACATCAAAAAGTTTACAGCAATGAGCAATCGCGGCTCCTTCCATTTCAAGCGCGGCGATACCGGAAAAAGTTTTACAGACATCGGCGATGCGATCGGGCTTATGCATAAAAGTATCGCCGGAACCGATTAAACCTCTGCAATGATTAATATCCCCGGGCAAATGTTTTTCTTTTTTTAGCTGGTCGACAGCGGTTTCGGCTGCTTTTATAAGTTTTTCGTCTACAGGAAAAATTTGCGGCTGCCCGGGAAGCTGCCCCGGAGCGTAATTAAAAGCCGTAACATCAACATCGTGATAAACAAGACCGGTCGAAATTACCGCATCGCCGAATTTTTGACCGGGAGCGACTCCGCCTGCGGAACCTGTGTTGATTATCAGCTCAGGTTTAAATCTCTCGATTAAAAGAGCGCAGCCGACAGCGGCGTTAACTTTGCCGATTCCGCATCGAAGCAGCACAACATCTTTGCGCTCGATTTTTCCGACAAAAAATTCAAACGCGCCGGCTGTTTTTGTTTCGTAATCTCCCATGATGTCGCATAACAATTCCAGCTCCAATTCCATCGCGCCGATAATTCCAATCATTTAACGCTCCTAAGTTAACGAAAAATATTCGCTTATTGGTCTTCGCCATTCTTTATTTATATCTTTATTTTCCCATTCCAGAATTTTCTTGATAGTAAAATCTCTTGTGTCAGGCGGATTATTATAATGAACGATTCCGAAACGCCCGCCGCCGATATAACAAACGCTGTCGTTATGCTCAAGATTCTCTGTCTCTACAATACGCGCCAGAACGCAGTCAAAATGAACAGGGCTTCCGGTTTCTTTTTCGCAAATAGCGGTTGTAATGTCTTTGATCGGTCTTTGACACCAAGGGCAGTCGGGAGTAGTGATGGGATTCGCGGGCAATACGGGAGCCGACCAGACAGGACGCTCCTGCGGATTCGCTCTGGATTTTTCCTGCTTTTCATCAATGTAGGGATTTTCCGTGCCTGCAAGGACAGGATGTTTTTTTATATTTTTCGGCGGCTCATCTTTCCGCCCGGAGAAACGCTGTTTTTGCAAACTTTGACGATTTTTGCGGTTATTTCCGCCTTTTCCGTTGTTGCTCATTTCTGCCACCTTCCGAAGAAATCTCCATTAATTCATTGCTCATTATAAGAGCCAGTCTTTGAATAGCGGCATTGAGATAGTTTTCATCATTTATACGCTGCCGTAACAATTCCAGCCTAAAGGAATTCAAAGCCTGTTCTATAATCATACACGCTCCGTAAAGGCAGACGCAAGATGGTTTATTGAATTATTATTGACGAATATCACGTCAAAACGAATTGACATATTACTATATTTTCGATTTTCAAGCAGAAAAAACTTAGCGGTTTTAATGATTTTATTTTGTTTTCTTGCATCGATACTGTACTGAAGATCTTCTTGTCCGAAAACAGACCATGCTTTTACCTCAACAAAAACAATAGTTCCGCCGTCAACAGCGACGATATCAATCTCTCCGAATTTTGATCTGAAATTTCTTGCGATAATTTCCATTCCGGCGTTTTTTAAGCAGTCTATTGCTTGATCTTCGCCTTTCTTTCCGCGTTTTACGTTATTTTTTGTTATATCAGACATTCTGTCCGTTATAGTCGGCAGGGTCTATCGCTTCTTTAATGAAAAGTTTTTTCTCGGCGAGAAGATCAACGGTTTTCATATCTCCGGCTCCGAGAGCGTTTCCGTATCGATCCATCAGCATTTGAACAACAGGACGAAGCGGAGCGACAACATGTATCCTTGTAACTCTCGCGATTGAACCGTCGTTTAACCGCACAATCGAACCGATTGGATATATTCCCATTATTTTTGTAAAAGCGATAATTACCTGAGGATCAAAACGGCGGGCGTTATCTGCTAATAAATTTTTAATCGCCTGATACCCGACCATTGAGTCACGGTAAGATTTCTTGGTGACCATCGCTTCAAAAGCGTCAGCCACAGAAACAATGCGAGCGCCGATATCGATAGATTGCCCTGCCAATTTGTCAGGGTAACCCTGTCCGTCCCAGCGCTCATGATGCTGCAGCGCGATCAAATTCACTTCGTGCGGACCGAACAATTCTTTTGTAACGATTTTTGACGTATGAATGGGATGACTTTTTATCTGTTCAAGCTCGGCATCGGAAAGCCCGCCTCTTTTTTCGGTAATGCCTTTAGAAAGCCTGAGCATTCCGATGTCGTGTAACAGAGCCCCGGAAACAATATTATTTATTTTATGATTAGGCAGTCGGAATTCCTGAGCGATCATCGCCGATAAAATCGCCGTATTAACAGAGCTCTTTGCGAGCTCGTTGCCGCTTACCTCGCCGCCGAGAATAAAACCGACAAAACTGTCCGGATTATCCCTTAAATCCTGAAGAAGCTGAACGCAGATATTATCGATCATGCGCATTTCAACATCAGTGCCGGATTTTAAATTTGCGAAAACTTTATTTAATTTCTCGATTAAATTTTTATATGAACGATACGGACCTGAATTATGACGCACATCACTTATCGAAAATTTTATTTTTCCTTTCTGAACCAGCAGAGCGGGATCAACAGCCGTATCCGCATTTGTCTCATCAGCGTTTGAATCAACAAATTGAGGGATATTGCTAAAATCAGCGAAATTATTAAAATCAGGGATACTATTAAAATCCGGAATATCATTGAATCCCGGAATTCCGTCGGCTTCATTTACCGCGTCTGCTTCGCTCATCGCTTCCGCAATACGCGCTTCCAATAATTGAGAAATTTCATCGTTGGCATCAGCAACGCCGGCATCAGCAATAATATCATCAGCGGCGATGTCTTCAACTTCAGCGATTAAATCGGGAATATCATCGGGAACATCATCAGGATCAATTAATGCGCCTTCGGTTCTGACAACATCAATTTTACAATTTTTTAAAACATCAATATCTTTCTGCCGCAGCGGAACATTCGCTGTTACAAGTAAATAAGTACCTTCAGTATAAACAGGAGCGGAAAAAATCTGCCCGGGTTTTAAATCACTTGTATTAATTTCGTTCATCCGTTAAACCTCTGGGAACTTAAAACAAAGCTTTCAAGAATAGTCCCCCATATAATCATCGGCGAAAAAATGAATTAGTTTTAGAGTAACGAAAATACTTGAAAAACTTTATTCTGAATCGGACGCCGCCGCAGGAATTTGCGCAGCCTTGGGTTTTTTCTTGATAATAAGCTCTTTGATTTTCGCGCTTTTTCCGATTTTCTCTCTAATATAATAAAGCTTTGCGCGTCTGACTTTACCGGGACGGACAACCTCGACCTTTACAATGCGGGGCGAGTGAATCGGGAAAACCCTCTCAACTCCGACACCGTAAGAAATTTTTCGCACAGTAAATGTTTTTCCGACTTTTGAGTTTTTAATAACGATGACAAGACCTTCATAAATTTGCACGCGTTCATTTTTTCCTTCGACAATCTTAAAATGAACCTTAACTGTATCTCCGACCTTAAACTGGTCAAGCGTTTCTTTCATTTGGGCGGCTTCGATCGCCTGAATTTCGTTCATCATTTTCTCCTTGTATCTGACCGTTTATTTTGATCAAATTACTTTTCTATCATCTTAACAAACAAGTTAAGTGGTCAGACGGTCTATAATACCGTTGATTTCATTATTAAAGATTCCGTTTTCCCTGCCTCGTTCAATTAAATCCGGTCGCAGCTTTAGGGTTTTCTCGACCCTTTTTTCCAGCCGCCATTGACGAATTTTCTCGTGATGCCCGGACAACAGGACTTCAGGGACTTTAATTGTATCAAAAACTTCAGGGCGTGTAAACTGGGGATATTCTAAAAGTCCGCCGGAAAAACTTTCCTCGTCAAGCGACTGAGCGCAAATAACGCTGTCAACCAGCCGGTAAGTCGCGTCGATAACCAAAAGCGCTGCTGCCTCCCCGGAGGAGAGAACATAATCCCCCACGGAAATTTCGTCATCAACATAAAGATCGATAATCCGCTGATCGATCCCTTCATAACGCCCGCAGATTAGGATGAGTTCTTTTTCAGCAGACAGCTCTTTAGCAAAGGATTGGGTAAACGGTCGCCCGGATGGAGTAAGGTAGATCACGCGGGGAGTATGTGGAATATGGGTTGGGGAATGGGGAATGGGGAGCAATGTTTGAGAGTTTTGCGTATCGCCGCCCGGTATAACCTTCGAACAGCAATCCCCGGTCCCTAGTCCCGAATCCCTAGTCTTTTTCTTCTCAATACCGGCAGCTTCCAATGCTTTCGCTAATGGTTCCGCGAGCATCAACATTCCCGCGCCGCCGCCGTAAGGAGCGTCATCGCAGGTTTTATGTTTATCTGCGGCGAAATCCCGGATATTGATTGATTGATACCCGATAATTCCTTTTTGAATTGCCTTAGCCATGATTGAATTGGCGAAAAAAGCGTCGGTAATCTCAGGAAATAGGGTTAAAACTATATATTTCATGAATTTATATATCTGCGCTGAATTTACTGTTATCGAATAATAAATTTATTGTATTGTCATAAAGCATCAGCCTGCCTTTTTCCGGATCGATCTCGGAAAAAAACTCTTTTCGGAAGGGAACTAGATGCTTGTCACCGTTAATTATCAATTTTATTTCCGCCAATTCGCCGCCGCCGCCTTCGATAATATCGGTGATATGACCGATAATTTCTCCGGTTTGCGATAAAACAGGCAGCTCCTTTAAATCCTCGATGTAAAACTCACCCTCTCTGAGCGGCGCCGCCTGCTCGCGGTTAATAATCACCTGTGCGCCGTTCAAAGCCTTCGCGTCTTCCGGAGTATCGATCCCTTTAAAATGAAACAACGCAAACGGCGGCGAAGGAGCGCTCTCCTCGATCTGAAGAGTCCGCTCTTTCCCGTCTTTGCTGACAATAACCGATTTTAATTTAAGAAGATGATCGATCTCGCCGGATAATGGTTTGATTTTTACAAAACCTTTAACTCCGAATGGAGCGCCGATTATTCCGGCAATGAATACTCTAGTCATTCATTACATTTTCAATCTAAAATCTCGAGTACCATATGTTTACCGCTTCTGGCGCTTGCGGCTTGAAGAACTGTCCTGATCGCTTTGGCGATTCGTCCGTGCTTGCCGATTACTTTACCGATATCGCCTTCTGCCACGCGCAGTTCCAGAATGGTAGATTTTTCACCTTCTACAATATTAACCTGTACTTGCGTCGGATCGTCTACGAGAGACTTCGCAAGATATTCAATTAAATCTTTTTCCATTGAACGATCCTACTTTACGGTAACGTTTTTCTTGTTAAAGATTCTACGAACTGTATCGCTCACGATGGCGCCTTTGGAAAGCCATTCTTTTGCCTTTGTTTCGTCAAAAACAATTTGCTTTTCTTCGGCTTCGATTGGGTGATAGTAACCAAGTTCGTCGATGGTTTTTCCGTCACGGGGAGCCTGCTTGTCCATAACGACGATGCGGTAATAGGGACGTTTCTTTGTTCCAAATCTTTTGAGCCTGATTGTTGCGCTCATTTAATCCTCCTGCGGTTTCCCATGAAACATGGGGTCTGATTAGTTTGATATAATTGCGGCTCAGACATACCGTAGAATGAGTGTAACTAATTTGATATTTTTTGTCTATATCGATTGAGACAGCAGCCGTGTGTATTCTTGTCATTTGTTAACGACATTATTCCCCCGAAAAATGTCGATTTATCTACATTTTTCCTTTGTAAAATGTAGAGCTTACTACATTATTCCCCCGAAAAATGTCGCTTCTTCTACATTTTTCCCTTGTAAAATGTAGAGTAATAACTTATTATTTAGGTTATGGAACGCAAGATTTATGCTGAGCTTTTAAACTGGAAAATTTCTCCTGACCGTAAACCGTTATTATTGCTGGGAGCGCGGCAGACAGGCAAGACATGGCTCATGGAGGAATTCGGAAAAAAAGAATATGAGAATGTAATATCTTTAAATTTTGATAAACAGCCGGATTTAAACATATATTTTGAAAATGATATAAGCCCGTTAAATATAATTTTTAGTCTGGAACAGCGTTATTCCGCAGATATAATACCGGAAAAAACTTTAATCATTATGGATGAAATACAGGAATCTCATCGAGCGTTAAATTCGCTGAAATATTTCTGCGAAGAAGCGCCGGAGTATCATATAATCGCGGCCGGAAGTTTTATGGGAGTAGCGGCGCACGGCAGTTTTCCGGTCGGCAAGGTTGATCGTTTAACGCTCCATCCTCTTTCTTTTTTAGAATTTCTGGAAGGAACAGGCAAGGAACGTTATGCGCAAACAATTAAAAATCTAAATTTTGAATTAATACGCGCTTCATCCGTTGATTATGAGAACCTGCTGAAAACTTATTACCTTGTCGGAGGTATGCCTAAAGCGGTCGCGGCGTTCGCTTCCAATGGAGACTTAAGAGAAGTAAGGTCAATTCAAAACGCGATTCTAGCGGATTACCGCGATGATTTTTCGAAGCATATATCGGCAATAAATACTCCTAAAGTTGAAATGATCTGGGATTCTATTCCGCGTCATCTTTCAAAAGAAAAAAAGAAATTTGTGTATAACGAACTCAATCCGGGAGCAAGAGCTTATACTTACGAGGACGCGATGAACTGGCTGTTCAACACGCGCCTTGTATATAAAGTTACGCGCACACAGGAGAATAAACTGCCGCTTTCCGGTTTTGCCGACGAAAAGAATTTTAAACTGTATATGCTTGACTGCGGACTTTTCTGCGCGAAATCGGAAATTGACATCACTGTATTTTTTGAGCGCAACGATGAACTCTTAAGTTTTTTTAACGGAGCGATTACGGAACAGTTTGTTTTACAGGAACTAGTAACAGCGGGATTTAAACCATACTACTGGGGCAGAGAAAGAGGCGAAGCGGAAGTTGATTTTATTATTCAATGGCGCAACGAAATCGTTCCTGTCGAAGTAAAATCCGGTTACAGAAAAAAATCAAAAAGTTTTGAAGTATACAGACAGATGTACGTTCCAAAAATTTCAATACGCTCTACGTTAAAAAATTACGGAAAAAAAGAAGGACTTCATTCCGTACCGCTTTACATGATTGCAAGCATTGGGGAAATACTTGGAAAGTAATTAAAAGGGGAGCGGAGAAAATTCTCCGCTCCTGACAAAATGATCAACTACCTTTGGTTTCAAGTATTTGCGGAAGATTTCTTTTTGAATAAATAATCCTGTGTATTTCTATAATATCTTTTTCTACTACATAAAAAAGAGAATAATTATTAATATGTAAAACTCTATATTCGTGCATTAAATTAATTGGTGACATATATACATGACAGCGAAAGGGGTTTTCTGCGATTTTCTTGACTTCCTTATCTATTTTTAAAACAAGGTTTTCTGCAGCTTTTGGCGCTTCCAGTTTATTGGTAATGTACCTAACTATCTCCTTTAAATCATCTAGTGCAAGAGGAAGATAATGAGGTTTATACATTAGTTAACCCTTCTTTTTCGTTTCATTTTTAATTACATTTTGCAATTCGGTCATTACTTCATCATGGGTATATCGTTTTTTTGTTGACGCAGCCTGATATTTGGCTTCTTTTAATTTGACATATATCTGTGATTCAAAAAGATTTTGTTCATATGCATCTAAACTCATTACTACCATATCACCGCGTCCATTTTTTGTTAGAAAAATTGGCTCATTTGCTTTGTGGACTTCCTTAGAAATATCACTGAATTTATTTCTTAAATCAGAGACTGGACGAATCATTGGAACTGTAGGCATCAAAACCTCCTGAATATCTATCATAATAATAGCATAAATTATGATAGTTGTCAATAACGGTTACCTCCTTTTAGTTGTTTTAGAAATTTCAAAACATAATAAAATTGTCTGCGGTTTATTTCTTAATCTTCCAATCTTCAATGTCCAGTACCGATTTTTTTCTCGTCCATACACGAAAACCGTTATTCATTTGAGAAAATTGGAATATTCCAAAAAATTCGTATACGTTTGATTTTTTAGTTTTTTCTTTACATACAAAAACAGCGAATACATCTTTTTCGGTTAGGTTATCTTTTTTTGGAGGGCTAAGCGGTATTTGTGTAATAATACAATTATCAGGCGATGGTATATTAATCCAGTCAATTTCTTCATTAGGTTGTTTCCAACCGCCTGTTTTCTTATCAATGATCGCAAGATACGGAAACCATGTTTTTTTTCCTTCTTTAATGTTGATTACCGCTTTATCTGCAACTTGAATATTAATATTTAATAAATCATTAAGAACAAAAAATTTTGAGAACTTTTTCTTATTATCCACATCTAAAAAACGAACTGTAGGCATATACTTCCTCCTAAATTTTTACAGGGAGAAAAATATCCCCCTGCAATAAAATAAACGTGTACTAAAATTAAAATTCGTCTTTGTAACCCAGCTCTTGCAAACGTTGACGTGTTTTAATAGGTAGTTTTCCACAACCTTCAAAAGCAGCATCATCATAACTATATCGTGGAAATTGTATTTGAGTTATGCTATCAGGTATAATTATGTTATTAAGTTCTTTACAGTTGTGGAATGCACCATGTTCAATTCTTTTAATGTTTGCGGGAAGATTAATATCTGTTAGAACACTGTTATTAGAAAACGCTGCACTTTTAATAATTTCTAACGTATTTGGCAATTTGACAATTTTTAATTCATGCATACCCAAAAATGCAATATTGCCTATTTCAATAAGAGACGTTCCTGATAAATCTAAAATAGTCATAGAAATATTATCAAATACATCCTTTCCAGAAAACGCAAATTCACCAATTTTTTCTAGGGTGCTGGGAAATACTGCATGAAGAACTTCTTTAAAAGCACCATTTCCAATTATTTTTACACCTTCCGGTATTATTACAAAATAAGCATTTGCAAAAAGAGCATCACTAGGTATGGTACTAGTATATTTTCCAATTTGTACTACAGGATATCCTTCTACTTTTGACGGGATAACAAGAAATAAATTTTCTCCTGTGTATTTTTCAAGAATAATACCATTTTTTTCGCTGTTAAGACTGTAAGAAAAATCACTTTCAGGAGCAGGCGGCGCTTTTGAAGCGGCTGCTTTAAATTGTTTATCTAATTCATTTCTTTGCTCAGCAGAAGAATGCTTCATAATGCCTTCTTTATAATAAATCCATAAAAAATTATCTCTGCGTATAAGATTATCAAAACATTGTTTTATAATTGCTTTTGCATAATCATTCGGACTTGTTTTCTTAACAATCTCCTCTATAACAAGTAATGAGATGTTATCTACTTTTTCACAAGCAGTCAATAATTGATTTATATTTTTTGGCGTTCCGCCACCTCCGCCGCAGCTTCCGGCTGCGCCTGCGATAATTATCACCAGCACTAGCGCCGCAACTCCGCTTACAATCTGATTAGCAAATGATATTAATTTACCAACCAAGGGGACTTTTGTTCCTGCTCCACCTAAAGCTTTTTCCGCCAGACCTTTAAAAGGTAATTTTTCAAATACACTCATTTTATTTCTCCTTTGTGTTTTAACACTACGGTATTTCCCACAGTGTTTTTATCTCAAACGATATGAGATTAAAGGATTCTACAATGGAATTTTTATTTTGATATCCGTATAAAACTCACGATTTTTCGTGAGAAAACTCACGGGTTTTAGAGAGGGGAATTTGAAGAGTTTAAGAGAATCAACCACAGAGGGACACAGAGAGCACGGAGGAAGAATTAAAGAATACTACCACAGAGTACACAGAGAGACACAGAGTTCTAGTCCGATATTTTTATCCTATTCCCAAGATATATTTGATAACAAATAAAAATTCAATTCCTCTGTGATCTCTGTGGTAAAATTTCTTTTTCCCCCAAGAAAAAGGAGCGTCAGACATTTTTGCGTGTCTTTATCAGATATTATGCGTTGCTTTTTTCATTACGACTGGCAACAAAACCCCAAATTATTAAAGGTAGTACAATTGCAAGCATAAAAATAATTAACCACATACACTACTCCTTGCTTTTTTTTCAGGCTTTTTTGAAGTCCACAGGATACCGAGCATAAAGCATACTGTGGAAACAACAATACCGGTCAGTATCAGTATAAATTGCGGCAATTCCCCTCGCAATATACCGCCTAAAATAAAACTGGCAAAAGTCAATTTTGCAATATCGAGCAATGCCTTTCCGATATTTTCCCTTACATTAGGCTTTTCCACTCTTTCATTATATCATATCGAGGAAGTATTTAGCAAGGTTTAAAAGTCAGCGTCTTGCGCTCTTGCTTGTCTAAAACAATCTATTCTTTTTATTTAAGAAGAGATGAAGGACACGGATTAGCTCGGATTAAACAGATTCACACGGATTATTTAAGAAGAGATGTAGGACACGGATTAGCTCGGAATTAACGGATTCACACGGATTATTCAAGAAGGAATGATAATTTATGGTATTTAATAAAAAACTAATTTCTTAATCCGTGTTAATCCGTCTAATCAGTGTAAATCCGTGTACTCTGTAGTAAAATTTTGATCTAAATAAAAGGATTAACAATTTTTAATTTATTCTCTATAACTAGTCCGTTATGCATATCTTCAGAGTAGATAATATCGCAATCTGCTTCTAATGCGGCGGCAACTATAATACCGTCAAAAACTTGAAAATCATATATCTCGACCATTTTTTGAGCCAGTTTTATAGTAGATAAAACAACAGGATGAATTGTACATTTTTCCAGCCATACAGAGCATAGTTGTAATAATTCAATTTTTGATATTTTTAGATTTCTTCTTATTACATTGATATACTCGGAAACGACCTGTGATGAAACGACAGGATTTTCTTTGAAAAAAGACCTTGTTATAAGTTTTTTATCTTCACATTCCAAACTGTGATTATAAATAAGAATGTTGCTGTCTAAGGCAATTTTATTCATAATTATTTGCTTCGTCTCTGTCAAATTTATAATTAATAAAAGAGAAAAGGTATTTATCAAAAATTTCATTTAAGTCGTCAATGTTATTATTTTTATTACGAGGAAACACCAATACCTCTACTTCTTTCCCATAATACTCTGCAGGAAATGGGAAAGAAGCCTTTTCTTTGCTTGGTGTCATAACTTGTCTTAACATAATGAACCTCTTATTGTAAATATACTTCATTAGAACAGGATTGTAAACTAATTTCTTCCTCCGTGGTCAAATTTCTCTTCTTCTTAATCCGTGTTCCGTGTTCATTGTTACTAACGCCTACAACTTCATCAATTCATCTCTATTTGCGGTGCCGGTTTTAAAATAAATATTACTAACATGATTTTCTATTGTGCGGAAATTTATGCCAAGCTCGTCGGCGATTTGTTTGTTTGATTTTTTCTCTTTCATTAAAGCGAAGATTTCCATTTCTCTTTTTGTGAATTTTGAATACAATCTGTAGGATTTATTAATTTTATCGGATTGTTTTTCGGAAAGATATATTTCTTCGTTAAGGATAGCGTCTATCGCTTTTAACAGTTCGTCTTTGCTGCTTGCTTTCGAAACATAGCCTGACGCACCCATTTTTAACGCAGATTGTATGCGTATAGGTTCTTCCAATACTGAACAGATAAGAACGAACGGCATAGATATTTTTTTCTCTTTACAAAAATTTTCAAGAAAAGGTAAAAAATCAAGACCGTTTTCGTCATTTAATGAAATATCTAAAATGATAAACGACGGGAATTTCGTTTTTATAAAAATTGTTTCCTGTATAAATTTTTTTGCTTCCGTAAGCGAGGTTACCTGACCTGTAACCCTAAAACGTCCTGTTTCTTCAAGTATTGACGCAAGACCTGAGTTAACCATCGGGTGATCGTCAATCAATAAGACGTTCATCGCTTTCTTCCTTTGTCTGCGAATTGATCAGTTGAAAACGCACAAATGTTCCTTCTCCCGGCTCGCTTTTTATTTCAAAAATACCGTCTAATAGAGCGGCTCTTTCTTTCATTCCGCGAATTCCAAGATGCAAACCTTTTAATTCTTCAGCGTTATGCGAAATATTTTTATCATTTGGAATAAAACCTTTGCCGTCATCAGAGATACCGATAAAAATATCACCGTTTGAATCGCCGCGCAGCATAACAATCGCTTCTTTCGCTTCGGCGTGTTTTTCAACATTTGTAAGAGCTTCCTGCACTATGCGAAAAATTTGCAGTTGTTTTTCTTCGTCAAAAGAATCGAGGTTTTTATTTTCGGACAGAATTTCTGAAATATCGATACGGCAATCGATCCCTGTGCGTTTATCAAAATCGAAGCAAAGACGGCGAAGCGCGTCCGGCAGTCCCGTAAAACAAAAATCCGGCGGAACAAGATAATCGCAGATAGTTCGCAGCTTGCGGATAAGATCAGATTGAAGCGAAGCCGCCGCCTCGCAGAGTTTTTCACGTTCGCCGGAATCTTCTGTCTTAGCGATTTTATTCATCTCTAATGACAGATAACGCAGATCCTGAGCGATTGTATCATGAAGTTCGCGGCTGAGTCTTGATCTTTCTTTCTCCTGAGCTAAAAGTACGGCTCGTGAAAAATTATAACTTTCCTTTACCATTCGCAGCGAGCGATTTAATTCTCTGCTTAGAAAATAAATTAAAATAAATGTTAGAGCGATAAAAAAGACAAGCACAAATATCAATGTAAAATACGCCCCTGCCGCGTAATGTCCTGCTTCCATATCACTATTATATACAGATATTATTTTTTTGTGATAGACTTTCTTCTATATTGAATATAAACGTAAAACGATTTCTTATAATCTCCCTGCTTTGCGTTTTGGCGGCGGTCATTAACCGCTTATTAAGTCTTTTTGCCGTATTTGAATTAAAGATTCCATTATTTATTGATACTATTTTTACAGCCGCCGTTACATTCTCGTTTGGATTAATTCCGGGACTCGTTACCGCTTTTCTGACATGGGTACTGGGTTTTATCGGAACATCCGAACCTTCACCTTTTATAATATGCAGCATAGCGGAAGTATTTATTATCTGGCTGTTAAAACCTTCAGCCCGATTAAAATTTAACCGCACAAATGATGATATTGTTCTTGCTGAAAATCTTAGCGTTCTCGCTCGGCTTATGCTTTTATACATTTCCGCCAGTGTTATTGTTAGCGTTCTTGGCGGCTTGGTCGATTACTTTTATTTTACGGTATTACCAATTTCCAAAGCTCATATCAGCGCGGAAGATGTTTACAAAGCTGGTATTCAGCAAAATCTTTTTCCTGTTCCAATAATGAATATTTTATCACGAATCCCGATAAATCTGGTTGACAGGTTCATAGTGATCTTCGGCGGATATTTTATTTCCCGCGTTATACGCAAATTAATACCTTCAAAAAAAATTACAGCTTAAAAAATTATATTTTATCTGTTATAATGATATTAATAATAAATTGATATCAAGAAGGAGTTGTATATGGAAAAAATAGCGAGTTTTCAAATCGATCATCTGCGGTTACTTCCGGGCGCGTATGTTTCGCGTAAAGATAAATTCAGCGGCGCAATAATTACCACTTTTGATCTGCGTTTTAAAGAGCCGAATAAAGAGCCGGTGATGGATCAGCCGGCGCTTCATACAATTGAGCATCTCGCGGCGACATTTTTGCGTTCGCATAACGAATGGGGTGAGAAGACAGTTTACTTTGGTCCGATGGGATGCCGCACAGGTTTTTATTTGATCGTGGAAGGCGATCATAAATCAATTGATATTGTTCCGCTGCTTTTGGAAATGTTCGATTGGATCGAAAAATTTGACGGTCCCGTTCCCGGCGCGTCCGCGGCTGAATGCGGCAACTGGCGCGAACAAAATATCGATATGGCAAAGTGGGAATGTAAAAAATACGCGGTGCTTTTGAAAAAAGGCGCGAAAGATAATCTTGAGTATCCAAGTGATATAATGTAGTATTATTTTCTATGTCAGAATTAACGGAACAAGCTGCTGCGGAGCAGTACTCGGGCAAAGCAACAATGGAAAAAATCACCGCACTTGCCAAACGGCGGGGGTTTGTTTTCCAATCATCGGAAATATACGGAGGTCAGAGCGGCGCATGGGATTACGGTCCGCTCGGCATTGAGTTAAAAAATAGAATTCAAGCGATGTGGTGGAAGGAAATGACGCGCCTGCACGATAACATCGTTGGTCTTGATGCCGCGATTTTGATGCATCCGCGCACTTGGGAAGCTTCCGGGCATGTCGAAAATTTTACCGACCCGCTTGTCGATTGCAAAAAGTGCAAATCCCGCTTTCGCGCGGATCAAATCCCCGAAGAAAATCTCGCGAAAAAAAAATGCCCGGACTGCGGCGGCGAATTAACCGATACTAGAAAATTCAATTTAATGTTTAAATCCAGAATCGGTCCTGCCGAAGATACTTCGAGCGTCATTTATCTTCGACCTGAAACCGCTCAGGGAATTTATGTAAATTATAAAAATATCATTCAATCGAACAGAATGAAAATCCCCTTCGGCATCGCGCAAGTCGGAAAAGCTTTCCGCAATGAAATAACCACAAAGAATTTTATTTTCCGCACATGCGAGTTCGAACAGATGGAAATGCAGTACTTCGTAAAACCCGGCACTGATACGGAATGGTTTGAAAACTGGCGCAAACAGCGCTGGGCGTACTACGAAAAACTCGGCGTTAAAATGGATCACCTGCGATGGCACAAACACGATCAGCTCGCGCATTACGCGAAAGAAGCGTACGACATCGAGTATCTTTTCCCGATGGGCTGGCAGGAACTTGAAGGCGTTCATAACCGCACCGATTACGATCTCGGACGTCACGCGCAATTTTCCGGTAAGGATATGCAGTACATCGATCAGGACAACAACAACGAGCGTTACATTCCGTACATCATCGAAACTTCCGCCGGGTTAACAAGAAATCTGTTAATGATACTCTGCGATGCTTACGACGAAGAACAAGTCGCCGATAAAGGCAATGATGACGACTGGCGGACGGTGCTGCGCTTCCATCCTGATCTTGCGCCTGTAACTGCCGCGGTTCTCCCGTTAATGAAAAAAGACGGTCTTGCGGAAATGGCGCAGGACATCCGCAAAGAGCTGCAGGATGATTACGCAACCGACTACGATCAATCAGGAGCGATTGGCCGCCGCTACCGCCGTCAGGATGAAGCAGGCACTCCGTTTTGCGTAACGGTCGATTACCAGTCCAAAGAAGACGGCACAGTAACCCTGCGCTTCCGCGATTCCATGGAGCAGGTAAGAGTACCAAGAGCAGAATTGATAACAAAACTTCGGCAGGAAATAAAAGCGTACAAGAGGATAAAATAAACTTGCTATTAGTGATTTACTAACGTATATTTGAAATATGGACGAGAAAGCGCTTTTCGAGAGATTGGACAAAATTATTGCGCTTTTGGAAAAAGCCGGCAAGGAACAGCCATTAGTTGTTCGAATTGCAAATGGCGTAGCAACAGGCGCTGGCATCATGAGTATTCTTGCAGTCATTGAAATACTTAGATCATGGATAACAGGAGGATAAAAATTATGGATGAAAAAACTATTTGGATACTTGTTTTAGCTATCGCATGTATGATATCCAGCGGAACGATTTTTTATCTTACGAACAAGATTAAAAAAATGGGTGGATGGAGATAATAATTCTTCACTTCTTCCATGTTTCTAACCGTTTGTTTAAATCCAACATTACAAAAAACTCTCCGTTTTTCTTCGATAGTACCCAATACTGTTAACCGCGCCGCTTCTCACCGCCTGCATGTCAGCGGGAAAGGCGTTAATGTAACGCGCGTATTAACTCAACTGGGAAAAAAAGTTATTCACCTAACACAGCTTGGCGGTGACTTACGTCCGCTGTTTTTAACGTTATGCGAAACTGATGGGCTCTGTGTTGAATGGGTAGAAAGTAAAAGTCAAATTCGTTTATGTTACACGCTGTTAACCGCAAATAACGGCGGCGTTACTGAACTTGTCGAAGAATCCGAACCTGTCGCCCCGGAAACAGAACAAGAATTATTAGCGAAATTCGATGATATTCTTACTGGTGAAAATCCTGCGTCAAATTCCTCATTCCAAATTCCTCATTCCACATTCAACTCTTCTCATTCCTCATTTTTAATAATTTCCGGGACAAAGGCGGCAGGATTTTCAAATAATGTATTTCCATACATGACAGAAAAAGCGAAAGAAAAAGGCATGCGGATAATTCTCGATTTTAGAGGCAAAGATTTATTGAATTGCTTAAAGTACGAACCTGATGTCGTAAAACCGAATTTATTTGAATTCGCGTCAACTTTCGCGCCGGAATTAATTAAAAATAATGATATATCGGTAAATGACAAAAAGACAAAAGAAAAAATTAAAAACGCGGCGATGGATATAACGCATATATACAAATGCCGTGTTATTCTGACGCATGGCAGCCGCAATATTTTCGCCGCAGACTGCAATAAATTTTACGAGATTGATGTTATTCCCATAAAAGCAGTTAACTCTATCGGCTGCGGAGACGCGTTTACTGCCGGGCTTGCGTCCGCGCTTGAAGAAGGATCGTCGTTTGACGCGGCAATAAAAGAAGGAATCCGGTGCGGAGCGTTAAACGCAACTTTCGAAAAACCCGGCGTGATTAAATAAATTACAATTTGAAAAACCGGGTGTGATTAAATAACTTAGAACGAATAAAATTTCTTTTTCTCCGCCCACAACCCAAGCGCGGGATTGGAAATAAAGAAAATACGTTCACCGTCAGCAAGGTTATTCCATCTATTACTCAATTTAATTATATCATAACGTTCCTGCGCTTCATTTAAGTCTCCCCACTCAAAGCCGACGGATTCAATCTCTTGTTTAGACAAACCTTGCTTTTCGGATGAATGTTTTGCGCCGGAGAAAGAATCCTCACTGCAAGTACAGTAACGAACTGTGAAACGTCCTTCGCTTGAACCGTGAATTAAATGAGCGGCGGCGCAAAGATTTTCGCTTAACGTTCTGTTAGAAGCGGATTTATCCGCGTTAAAAACTTTCGCGAGTATTTCTTTACTTGGTTTGTAGCCGTGTTTGCGAATCAACGCATCCATTTCCAAATCTTCGCCGAAACGCTTAAGTCCCGGCGCAAGTATCAGCAGCTCACCGTTATCTGCAATTGCCATGCGGGTACGGTAAATCGCTTTGTTGCCGAGCCATGTTGTGCGATACTCCTGAGGATCAAGATACACGACCGCTTTTTGTACCGGTTCATCCATGATATCGATATTAACTTCCTGCGAAAGCTTTGCCGCTTTTTCAAAACATTCCCGACCAAAACCGATAAATAAACCTCTAACAGCAGGAGAACCGCAAACATCATTTCGCGCTCCGACAACTGTTAACACCCAGAGAATCGGCGGCAGCTCATGAGAAAAACGATATAATGCTTCATCGAAAATTTTACGAACAGGAGTATCGATTCTTCCCATTATTTTTTCCATTCCGTAAGCAGCGCCGGAAAAGTGACTTTTATCAATCGCTTCTTTTCCGCCTGTCCCGACAAAAAGATTTTTCGCGTGATTCGACATTCCGGCAACTTCGTGAGGCGCCACCTGCCCTATCGAAAGTATCATCGAAAAATTACAGCTGTCTTTTCCGTCCTTGAGTAAAATTTTATTAACCTGAGCGGGAAAATCATATCGAACTTTCCCTTCGCAGGTTTTTTCGATCCAATCAGCTTCGATTCTTCCTAATTCCGTAACATCATTACGCCAGTCATGCATTAAAAATTTTTCATGGGGAATACCGAGAAACATTTTTTCCAATTCATCAGAAGTCATCGGAGCGTGAGTGCCAAGAGCGGGAAGCAAAGCGCCAAGATGATAACCGGAAATTCGACGGTTTAGTTCGCGGCATGCTGTACAAGTGAGAAAACCGGCTTTGGAATGGAAACGAGTTATATCGGGAGGAAGAATTATAACTGAGCCGGTATTATTTAAATCAGCTAACGCGTTTGAAAAAGCGGCGCAAAACAACTCATCGAGTTCTTCATCGCAGAGATCAACATCAACTCCTCCTTTGGCTGCATAGGTTTTATCCATCTGCTTTTTTTCGATCATCTTTAAATTATAAACAATATATGTTTTAAAAAATCAATCTTGTTCAATATAAGGTAATCAGTTATTATTAAATAATGTCAAACTTATTGGACACAATTTTCGTTTCTCTCAAAAACGCGCAAGTGAAACTCGCGCTGCAAAACCGCGCGGAAAAAGATAAAGCTCTTGCCGCTGTTGCCGCCGCGATAAACAAAGACCGCGCCGCGATCCTCGAAGCGAATGCGCGCGATGTTGAAAAAGCGCGAAAAGACGGCGTGAAAGAGAGCCTCGTAGATCGTCTGCTTTTAAACGACAAAAGAATAGACGGCATCATCGATAGCATTAATATCGTTATTAAACAGGAAGACCCGATTGGCAGAGTGCAGTCCGGCTGGACTCATCCCAATGGTATGCTGATAGAAAAAGTAACTGTTCCCATCGGCGTTGCCGCAATTATTTACGAGTCTCGCCCCAACGTAACTGTTGACTGCGCAGTTATCGCTTACAAAGCCGGCTGCTCGATACTTTTACGCGGCTCTTCCTCTGCGCTTGATTCCAACAAGGCAATTGTAAAAGCCATCAAGGCAGGGTTAACCAATGGCGGCGGAATTGCTGACGCTGTCGCTCTTTGCGAATCGGGTAACAGAGACGAAGTTGACGTAATACTCAAAGCACGCGAATACATTAACGCAGTTCTTCCCCGAGGAAACCATGATCTGATTCAACATGTTGTAGAAAACGCCCGCGTTCCCGTAATCGAAACAGGAGTCGGCAATTGTCACCTTTATGTTGAACCTTCGTACGTTAGAACACAGTCTGAGCTTGACAACGCAATCGATATAATTTTAAACGCGAAAATTCAAAGACCCGGCGTTTGCAATGCGATAGAAACATTGCTTGTTCATAAAGATATACTCAGCAGATTGATGCCCGAACTTGCAAAAAAATTCGCGGGTAGTTGTCCGAGAGGACAAGCGGAGCTTCGATGCGACTCTGCGTCAAAAACCGCAATTGGCAACATTCCTTCCGATCTTGCTGTTAAAGACGTAATCTAAAAAGACTGGGCAACAGAATTTTTAGATTACATTCTCGCGGTTAAAACAGTTTCTTCATGTGACGAGGCGATCGCGCATATCAACAAATACGGAACAAATCATTCAGACGCGATTCTTACCAACGATTTAAAAGCGGCGGAAAAATTCCGCGCGCTGGTGGACTCAGCCTGCGTGTACGTAAACGCTTCGACTCGTTTTACAGACGGCGGCGAGTTTGGTTTTGGCTCGGAGCTTGGAGTAAGCACTCAAAAATTTCATGTAAGAGGACCGATGGGGCTCGATGCTCTCACGACCACAAAATACTTGATTACAGGAAACGGTCAGATAAGAGAATAACAAAAGCAACAGCTACCTCTGGTAGCTGTCTGCCATTTTTCACTTTGTAATGAGGTTAAAATGATAGCGCAGCTTATCGCGGACGCAAGAAAAATCGTCATAAAAATCGGCTCAAATACACTCGCCGGAAGCGACGGAAAAATCAATTTTAATTTTCTTGATGAGTTAGCGCAGCAAGTTGCAGAGCTGATGAAAAAAGGCAAACAAATTGTTATCGTTTCTTCCGGCGCACAGGTAGCAGGTCTTTCTACGCTGGACAAATGGGCGCGAAAAAAAGACATTCACTATAGACAGGCGCTTTGCGCGGTCGGACAAGTGCAGCTGATGAAAGCGTGGCGGCGGGCGTTTGAAAAAGATGATTTTTTTATCGCGCAGATTCTGCTTACGCGCGAAGATTTTGACGATTCAAACAGAACATTGAACATGCGCAACACTCTCTTCACGTTAGTTGACGAGGGAATAATTCCAATCATCAACGAGAACGACACAGTCTCCGTCGAAGAAATAAAAATCGGCGATAACGACACGCTTGCTGCGCGCTCCGCGATTTTATGGAGCGCCGATCTATTAATATTACTGAGCGACATTGACGGGCTTTACGATAAAAATCCCAAAGACGATCCGAACGCTAAACTGGTCGAAGAAGTCCGCGATGTGGACGTTATACGCAAGAATATAACAATAGGATCGACCAATAATTTCGGAACAGGCGGCATCGCTACAAAACTTGACGCCGCGCAGCTCGCTCTGTCCTACGGCATCCCCACAATTCTTACAGACGGAAGCAAACCCCGATGCGTCGAATCTCTGGCAGCCGGCGCACAGAAAGGAACAGTGTTTATACAGTAGCTTGTTTGCGGTTTGAAAAAAATAATTATTTAAAACCTACTCCCCGTTCTTCTCTTCTTTCTTGGCTTCCGCGCGATCTTTCATGTCGGCGATGCCGATAAAAATCGCAATGATTCCAAACAGGATAGCGATAACGGGAACGCCGCCTTTTAAAAAGGTCAGTACTTCGTCATTCCAGCCAAGACCAAAACCGAGAACGTTAGGCGGAAGAATCGCGAAAACCGCGGCGATTAGAATTATAAACCCGATGATTAGCACTTTCATTTTTCTCTCCTAATTATTATGTTCAATTAAATTAATATTTATAAAATCCGGTCACGACTGACGAGTTTGTCTGTATATCATAATCGCAAAAGCGGCTATAAAAAAAGACATCCTGACAGCGGGCAAGATAAACGAAATCAGCGGAAAGGAACTGTTAATCAAAATTTCATCGCCAGTAATGCCGAAGTTCTTCAAAATTGAATAAACAGTTTCGATATAGGCGACAATTGTTCCAAAAATTATCATCATCCATGCGGCGTCTCTGATTTTTGGCCATAAATAAATCGCAAGAAACGCCACAACAGCGCCAAGAATGAGCTGACTGGAAATAAAAATCATCTGCCCTGCTTCCATAATAATAGTATTCGAAAAATATGATAAAAATTCAAGCTGTTTAAGGCTTCAATTAATTGTTTAATGTTATAATTAAATTGGTTTGACGCGAAAAAGTTATTATATTAGAAATATACGGAATAATTATGGAAGAAGTAATTAATACTATTAACTCTTCTCAAAATAGCGATGATAAGATGTCTAACATGCTGAATAAAATGGCAGTTACATTTTTATCACAAAGCCAAAAATCTTTCGAGTCAATGATGACCGAAGGCGTAAAGCTGATATCCGATATGTTAAAAATTGATAGAGTCTCAGTCTGGCGAAACATTAAAAAACCGGATGATTTGCATGTATCACAGATTTATCGCTGGGATAAATTAGCAGGCGGCACTACAAGCACTACTTCGATTCTGCGCGATGTAACATACAAACAACTTGCGCCCAGCTGGGAGAGTATTCTATCGTCAGGAAATGCCATCAACAGTTTGGCGCGGCAGCAGCTTGAACCTGAAGCGTCAATGTTAAAAAGTTTCGGGGTGATTTCGCTTTTTGCCGCGCCGATTTTTATTAATAATGATTTCTGGGGTTTCGTGCTTTTTGAGGATAGGGAAATTGAGCGCGTCTTTCCGGAAGACTTATCAGAAACAATGCGGTCTGCCGCTTTTTTATGCGCGAACACGATAATCCGCGCCGACATGGAAAGAGAATTAAAAGACGCTGTAACAAAAATAACAGCGGCAAGTAAAGCAAAAAGCGAGTTCCTTTCCAACATGAGCCACGAGATGCGCACTCCGATGAATGCGATTATCAACATGACAGCTATCGCGAAAAATTCCGCGGACGTGGAAAGAAAAAATTACGCGCTTGAAAAAATCACAGATGCGTCAACTCATTTACTGGGCGTCATAAATGATATTCTCGACATGTCAAAAATCGAAGCGAATAAATTCGAACTTGTCCCGGTTGAATTCAATTTTGAAAAAATGCTGAACCGCGTTATTAATGTAATAAATTTCCGCGTCGAAGAAAAACATCAGAATTTTATTATCGATATCGATAAAAATATTCCGCGTGAATTAATCGGCGACGATCAAAGAATTTCGCAGATAATAACGAATTTATTAAGCAACGCGGTAAAATTTACGCCGGGAAACGGATATATTTATCTGGAAGCGAAACTCACAGAAGAGAAAAACGATATCTGCACGATACAGGTCAGCGTAAAAGACACCGGCATCGGAATCAGCAGAGAAAATCAAAAGCATTTATTCCAGTCTTTCCGGCAGGCGGAATCCAGCACGGCGCGAAATTACGGCGGCACAGGGCTTGGATTATCAATCTGTAAAAGTTTTGTGGAAATGATGGACGGAACTATCTGGATTGAATCAGAGAAAGGCAAGGGTTCGATTTTTACTTTTACGATGAAGGTGAAACGCCCGCCGAAAAAAACTCAAAGAGGAGATACAAAAAATAAAAAATTAATTGACACACAGAACGAAAGCTATAATAATTTTAAAGGACATAAAATTTTACTTGTAGAAGATATGGAGATAAACCGCGAAATTGTTTTAATGCTGCTGGAATCGACTCAACTGGAAATCGACTGCGCGGTTAACGGTATACAGGCTGTTGATATGTTTATCGATGAGCCGGAAAAATATGAAATGATTTTTATGGATATACACATGCCGGGAATGGACGGCTACGAAGCGACAAACCAAATCCGCAATTATGAAAATTTCTTAAACGAGAGAAATCCGGCAAGAAACGCCGATAAACATATTCCGATAATAGCAATGACAGCTAACGTATTTAAAGAAGATATCGATAACTGCCTGCAGGCGGGCATGGATGATCATCTTGGTAAACCGCTGGACTATGAAATTGTCTTGGAAAAACTGCATCATTACATAAACTAAGGAGAAAAAAGTGAGTAGGAAAATCGTAATCTTTCTATTGGCGGCGTTTTTAATTTTTTCATTTAGCGCGTGCTCAGGATCGAAAAAAACAGAGCTAAGTCCCGGCGGAAAAAACAAAGAAAATCTTTTAAAATACCTGCGTTCAATCGAAGGCAAACATATACTGACAGGGCAGATGGACTGCTCATGGAATGATGATATCGACATGATGGAACGAGTTTTTAACGACACTGGCAAATACCCGGCGATAAAAGGTTTCGATTATCTGCAATATCATTTCCCGACATGGAGCGGCGGCGGCTCAAAACAAACCGAAGAAGCGATCGAGTGGTGGAATAACGGACCGATCCCCGGCAAGAACGGCATCGTCACTTTTTGCTGGCACTGGCGAATGCCGGAAAAAGGAGCTATCCGCAATGACGCAGTACTCGATGATTACAGACCCGGATTTATAATTCCGTTCAAAGACGGCGAACTGGATAAGACCGATCCTAAGTGGGAATTGATTCAGGAAGATCTCGATTTAATCGCCGAAGAGCTTACAAAACTCCGTGACGCAGGCGTTCCTGTTTTATGGCGTCCGCTGCACGAAGCGAGTAATCCTGCCGGAAGACCGGGCTGGTTTTGGTGGGGAGCAAGCAGATCGACATACTTAGCGCTCTGGCAATATATGCATGATTACTTCACAAACGAAAAAAACCTCGACAATTTAATTTGGGTATGGAACGGTCAAAACGCGTTCTGGGTTCCCGATCCTTCGACTTACGACATCGCCGGAATTGACGCTTATGACGACAACAGAGATAAAGGCAGAGAACCAAATTATCAAAACACATGGCATGAGCATTTTTCAAACTTGAGCGTCTACTCAAAAGGAAAACTTTTAGCTCTGACGGAGAACGGCGCAATCCCCGATCCTGACGCATTAATCGCAAATAAAACAAACTGGGTTTACTTTATGACATGGGACGATCACTCATGGGACGAAGGCGAATACGAAAAATCAAATCATTGGTCAGGCGAATGGCACAACACTAACGCGCATAAAGTGAAAGTCTATCATCATCAATATGCAATTACGTTAGATGAGCTTCCTGTTTTAGCGGTTACAAGACACTAGGCTTTGAATTGTTTTATCGCGAATACAACTGTTTTTTTAAGCTCGTCAAGATTTTTACGTTTCAAGACAACAAGCTCAAAAATTGACGCCTCAACTAAATTATACAGATAATTATTGATGTCGGTAATTTTTTCTTTTTTTAACTCGCCTTTTTTTATACCGTCGATAACTATCGCGGATAAAATGTGACGAAGCTTAACTGTTCTGCGCCGCACGCGTTCTTCCGGATTTGAATCGCCTTTGGAAATATGCAAAAGATAATCAAGCACAACAGAAAGCAGCTGCCTGTTTTGCTCAAGAAGATGAAAAACCGCTAAAAAAATTTTTGTAATTTTTTCTTCGCTGTTTAAATTTTTATCCGCGCTGATATCGATGATATTTTCTTCAACGCTTAATAAAAGCTGTTTGATACTGTATGTGAAAATTTCTCTTTTGTTTTTGAAATATAGATATAATATTGTTCGTGTTATTCCGCACTTATCGGCAATTTTCTGAAAGGTAGCATTTTCAAACCCGTCATCCATAAAAACCGCGAGGGCTTTTTCGAGGATTTTTTGCCGCCTTTTTTCATGCTCAACCGCAACCGCCATTTTTTCTCCTCTTTTCTTAATTATTGTATATTATGATATATCATATTGAAAAAAATAGGAAGGAACTGCACCATTACTAATTTCTTTGCAAGAATCCGCCTTTTTTCCAAAAAAACTTTCAAACCCGTTATGGTCAGTTATTACAGCAATTTTCCACCCGGGAAACCGTTGTTCCAGTCCGCTCATTTCTTTGTAAATATGTTCCGCCTGCGTAATGTCGCCGAGACGTTTGCCGTACGGAGGATTTGTGATTAAAAAACCGGAAGAATGAGGAGAATGTGGAATTGAAGATTGTTGGTCGGGTGCTTGAGGCGGTGGTTCAGAAGCAGAAAAGGGGTCGAAAGCTTCTGTCATGCGCAGGACTCTGATGTCGATATTAAATTTCCTCTCACTTTCAGGATGGATTCCGCGCTGAGGGTCTCTGCCTTCGGCGATGTCGTAAAGACGGGCGATATTTGATTTCGCAATTGATACCGAACGAAACTCTTCATCGCTGCCGGCGATTCTAACAAGACGCGAAAAATCGATCCTGCTACGGAATTCATCGCGGACTGCCTGCTCGGTTTTTGAATCTGCGATGAGAAAATTCTCCAGAGCGAAACGCCGTCCAAGCCCCGGAGCCATATCCCAGGCGTACATCGCAGCTTCGATTAAAATTGTTCCTGAACCGCAGAACGGATCGTAAAGAGGGAATTTCCTCTTCCAGCCGGAAAGCAGCAAAATCGAAGCTGCCGTCGTCTCCCGCAGCGGCGCAGCGCCTCCCTCGGTTCTGTAGCCGCGTTTAAAAAGCGGGTCTCCGCTTAAATCAATAAGGAGCGAAACAATATCTTTTTCGACATATACCCGAATTTCGGCGACTTTAACCGGCGTTGAATTTTCTCCCCTTCGAATAATTTCCGGTTCGGGAAGCCGGCTCATTTTATATTTGCCGCATAAACGCTGCGCCGCTGCCTTATGAACGATTGCTTGTATACTTGTTTCCGCTTTTAATAAAGAGCGGTTTGATCGCACCTTCGCAACTTTTAATCCCATACCTTTGGGAATAATTTTCTCCCACGCCGCGGACGCGGTTCCTTCAAACAACGCGTCAAAATCCGCCGCTTTAAATTTCGCCGCTTCGAGTAAAACTCTGTCTGCGGCGCGAAGTCCGATCAACGCTTGATAGAGTCCTTTTACATCAGCTTTAAAACAAACTTTACCGTAGAGCGACTCATCAACTTTTAATCCGAGTTTTCTTAATTCATTCGAAACCGCTTTCTCGGCGCCGACTGCGCATAACGCGACCGCATGCAATGCGCTTCCGGTTTCTGTTTTAACCATAAGACATTATATTATATTATCAATATTTGAAACAGGCAAATTTAATACTGTTATGTGTCATGAAAATAAGACGATAAGTAACTACACATAAATATTTGGAGGTTCGATGATTTACGGTTATATAAGAGTTAGCACAGACAAGCAGACTGTTGATAATCAGCGTTTTGAAATTGAAAAATTTTGCTCAAAAAAAAACATTGTAATTGAACAGTGGATCGAAGAAACAATCAGCGGAACAAAATCGCCCGATAAAAGACGATTGGGATCGCTTCTTGAAGCAGTGCGGGCGGGCGATTTAATAATCTGCTCCGAATTATCAAGACTTGGAAGAAGTCTTTTTATGATCATGTCGATATTAAATCAACTCATGCTCAACGATGTAAGGATATGGACAATAAAAGATAATTATCAGTTAGGTGATAATATTCAATCAAAAGTATTAGCGTTCGCGTTCAGTATATCAGCGGAAATTGAAAGAGAACTGATATCGCGGAGAACAAAAGAAGCGCTGGCAAGAAAAAGATCGGAAGGAAAGGTTCTTGGCAGACCAAGCGGAAAAGCCTCCCGCGTAAAATTAACGGGGCGCGAACAGGAAATAAAAACTCTCCTTGACAATCAAATATCAAAATCAGCGATCGGACGGATTTTAGGCGTTAACAGAAGAACGGTTGATACATTCTTAAAAGAACGAGTTTATAAGGCGGCAATTCCGGCAGAATAATTGCTCATGTATAATTTATAAGATATAATATTAATATGTATGTAAATATGCGGCGAAAAAACAGAGAACACTTGATTTTAACAATAGTATTAATATTTTTTTGCGTCTCTTTTTACCCGTTAAACGCACAAGATATAAATGATGAAAATACAAATACTGAGAACGCAATAGAGGTGAATACTCACGATGAAAATTTAAATAACGATAATTCAAACGGAGAAAATAAAGAGGCGTCATTTAGTCAATTTAATTGGGCGGTAACAGGAAGCATTTTTCATTTCGCGGCAAAAAACGGCGTTGATTCCGACCCTTCTCCTATACTTCCTTCGCTTGGCGCTTCTCTCTCGTGGCAATTTCATAAATTCGTAAGACTTGAGTTTACAGAAGATCTTTACTTTACAAATTATGAATATAATACAACGCTTAATTATCCTATGGCTTGTAATCCGGAAAATCGTTCCGCGTTTGTGTTTGGATTCATTACAGCTATTCAAATAACAGCAGTTATTCCTCTCGGCGCCGGCGGAATTTTCATGCGCATTTTTGCAGGTCCTGCAATGGACATTCGCATTGTTACTCTTGCTGTCGGATTAAAACACCCCGCGGATTTTACAGGCGATATTGAAACAGACCCGCAGGTGCAAACAGACGCGATAAGAAATCATTTTTGGGGGAAAGGACGCTGGTTTATGCCTGTCGCGGGAATAGGGTTTGATTTTCCGGCAATGGAAAAATTATTATTTGGATTTGATCTTCGAGTATGGTTTCCGATTTATAAATTATGGACAGATGATAATACGCCGAAAATTGACGGCTGGCGGTTCGGCATAGGATTTCGCGTAACACCTGCATTTGAACCGAAATCCAAAAAAGATAAATCAACAGCCCCGCTCTAAAAGGCGCGGTATCAAACCCACATGAAAATAAAAAAACAAAAAAATTTGATTTATAAATGTTCATCATGCGGTCATGAAGAACCGAAGTGGCTCGGACGCTGCCCCGAATGCGGCGAATGGAACACACTCACGGAAACAGCGCAGAAAAAACAACAACAGACAGAGATTCGTTCCGCGGCAGCCGCGCCGCTGCCTCTTGCCGCCGTAGACCCGATGGAAGGAAGCAGAATCGGCAGCGGTATCGGAGAACTGGATCGTGTGCTTGGCGGCGGCATAATGAAACGCTCGTCGATACTCGTGGGAGGAGAACCCGGAATCGGGAAATCAACTTTGCTTTTACAGATCGCTGCGGCAGCGATGACAAAGGGGCGGGTCTTATATGTTTCCGGCGAAGAATCCGCGGGGCAGCTAAGATTGAGAGCGGACAGGCTCGGTCTTAATGCGGACAAAAACGTAATGGAGAGAATCGAAATCCTCTGCACGGGAAACATCGATGAAATCGAAGCCGTTTTAAATAATGTAAATCCGGTTTTAGTATTGATCGACTCAGCTCAAACTCTTTTTTCAAATGACGCAGGAACGGTATCAGGCACTGTTAACCAAATGAAGTTTTGCTCCTTCGAACTAATTTCTTGGGTAAAGGAACATGACGCCGCTTTGTTTTTGACGGCACACGTTACAAAAGAAGGAATCATCTCCGGTCCAAAAACACTGGAGCACATGGTAGACACAGTTTTATACTTTGAGCAAAACGATAAAACTTCCGGCTTAAACGGCGCTGTCGATTGCCGCTTTCTCCGCGCCGCCAAAAATAGATTCGGTTCCGTCGATGAAATCGGCATTTTTTCAATGGGCGAAAAAGGACTGTCTCCAATCGAAGACACAGGAAAAATGTTTCTTGTTCAGCGTACCGATTCAACAAACGGAATGTTACCCCCGGGAGTAGCAATTGCGGCGGTTCTCGAAGGTTCCAGAACGATACTTGTGGAAATTCAAGCATTAACAATCCCAGCGAAAGGAGCGATGAGCCGGGTTTTCTCCGATAAAATCGATTCAAGCAGAGTATCGAGAATATCGGCCGCATTGGAAAAACATCTAGGCAGGCAGAATCCTTCGGGACAGAGTCTAAGGCTTTCGGATCAAGATTTATACGTAAATGTAGCCGGAGGAATCCGTATCACAGAGGTTGGCGTTGAATTGGCGCTTGCTTTCGCTCTTTACTCGGCGCGGACAGGTTTCTCGCTTCCGGCAAATCTTGCGATCGCCGGGGAGCTTTCCCTCACAGGAGAGATTCGTCCCATACACAGAATTTCCGGCAGGGTAAAAACCGCCGCGAATCTCGGGTTCAATAAATTCCTAGGTCCGGTCTGTGATCAATCTCTTCCAGGATTGACCTCGGCGAAAGATATTATTTCGGCAATAAAAATATTTTTTTCAAATTAACTATTGACAATAAAACGTAATAAGTTTATATTATCATTAATTGGGTAATTTTAGTTTTGACTAGAGATGATTTTTGCGGATAAAAATTCCGCAGGGTTTAGGGATTAGTTCTGTTGATGACTTTCGTTGATTACATGTTTTCTGCCTTTCAATATCAATTAGCCCACCTGACAAATTCATTTTCTCCTCAATATAACGTTGCCTAGCCAGGCATAGCTTGGTAAAAAAGCATCTTATTTCTCATCGGCGAAAAATTATTAATTAAAAGCTGATGAGAGAAGATTCGTCCGCTTGTGCGGGCGTGATACTGAGGACGCAAGTCCAAGAAATTGTACCTTATGGTACAAAGGAATTTTCTCAATGGCGAAGAAATTGTATGTCGGTAACCTCTCCTACAACACAACCGAAGATGGTCTTAAAAACCTGTTCTCAGGTTTCGGCACCGTCGCATCTGCAAAGATCATTTACGATCGTGAAACCAACAATTCGAAAGGATTTGGTTTTATCGAAATGGGCAGCGATGATGAAGCATCTGCGGCAATCCAAGGAACAAACGGCCGCGAATTTGACGGACGTCAGCTGCGCGTAAATGAAGCGATGGATAAACCACGTCGCGAACGCTCAGGCGGCGGCGGTAACTGGTAAAACCAGGTAATGATTGCTTGAGGCGGTGCGGATTATTTTCTGACAGCCTCAAGTGATTCTCTAACTCTCATTAAGATTAAATAATTTTAATCTATCCGCTTCTGCGGCAATGTGCATCTTTTCAAGTTCGTTCATTATCGCATCGGCTACCGCTTGTTTTTTATCTTCATCTTCAGAAGCAGCTTCAAGAACATTATCACGAAATTTATTACAATCGATAACGGGACTCACAGTTACGCGAATTATGTCTTTGCTGACAGCGTCATTCATCATGTCGGTTTTTTGCACATGCAGAACTTCGCCGTTAATGGTAACAAAACACATATAATCAAAAGAGCGGATGTATGAATCGATCTCGCGCACTCCTTTTTTAGAGTCCGGATCCCACGAGCGGTAACGCGTACCGGACGGAAAAACCAGAAACAACTTTCCTTTGTATTTATGTCTTATCAGCGATTTCATCGCGGCGCGGTTAATTGCATTCATGCGAATAATTTGATCTTTATCTTTTTCGGGATCAAGCTCTTGAATGGACCTGCTCGGACAGATCACAATTTTTGTATAAGCGCCGGTAAAAGCCGCCACGACAGGATTATCCTCGTTTAACTTCATTCCTGCTATCGCGATAATCGCATCGCTGATCTCCTGCCCCAGCTTCGGTTTATTAATACGAGCGCCTTCCATACGCGCAAACAGAGAAACAATGGAAAGATCCATATTGCTGTAATGCTCAACAAGCAAAAGACACGATTTTCCGGAGTTGGCTTTATCCATTAATTCTTCAAGATGATTCATCCCGTCTAAGCCGCTTTGCGGAAGAATTAAATGATTTACCATTTCGTCCAATATCGAAAGAACATCATGATCGCCTTTCTGATAAACATTATCTTCGTTTATTACAGTCGGCGCTTTAGAAACTTTTATAACTCTTCTTATTTGATCGCCAAAAACAGTTGTTAATGTTCCTAACATATCATTCATTTCATTCTCCCCATAACCTGATTAGTTCGATAATCACTTTACAAGCAGCGCACATTTCGCTCACGCTAGCCCACTCAAGGCGGCTGTGAAAATTTCGCCCGCCTGTAAAAATATTAGGAGTGGGTATACCAAGCTCCGTGAGTCTTGAACCGTCAGTGCCGCCGCGAATCGGTTTAAGATACGGCTCAATGCCGCAGTTGCGGACAGCCTGTTTTAAACGCTCAAGCACTTGCGGATTTTCATCCAATTTCGATTTCATATTATAATATTGAGGATGATTTTTAACAATAACCTTTCCGCCGGGAAACTGAGCTTCGACGGCTTTTGCGAATACATTTAACGCTTCGATTCGGTTTTTTATGCCGTTATCATCAAAATCGCGGAGAAATATTTCAAGTTCGGCTTTTTCTAAATCGCCGGAAATTTGCATGGGACAATAATAACCGTAATAGCCGTCGGTGGCTTCGGGGCTTTCGCTTCGTGGAAGAAGAACCGCGAAGGTCGATGCCATGAGCGCGGCGTTTACAAGAATTCCCCGCGCGTGTCCGACATGAATCACCTTGCCAAAAAATTCGATATCTGCTTTGTAAGCGTTAAAGCACTCTCCTTCAATTTCACCTAAAGGTCCGCCATCAACGGTATAGCAGCAGATCGATTTTAATTCGTATAACGGAAACTCAGGCAGACCTTTGCCGGTTTCTTCATCGGGAGTAAAAATGATCTCGACCGCTGCGTGTTCCGCCTGCGGATTTTTAACAAAGTATTCAACAGCAGCCATGATTTCCGCGATACCGGCTTTATTGTCAGCGCCAAGAAGAGTTGTTCCGTCACTGTGAATTATTGATTTTCCTTTCTGATCAGATAAATCAGATTCTATCTTCGGGTCAAGGCAGAGTCCGTTAGCGAGCTCAATTTTTTTTCCGTCGTACTTTTCAACAAGCAGCGGTTTAACATTATTTCCCGGCACATCGCTTGCGGTATCAAGATGCGCGAGAAATCCGATGCATGGTTTTTTTTCTTTTCCGGGGCTCGCCGGAAGACGCGCGATAATATAACAATTATCAGTTAATTTTAAATCTTTTAATCCAAGAGTTAAAAGTTCGTTATATAAATGTTTCGCTAACTCCAGTTGTCCGGGAGTTGACGGCGTCGCCTCAATATTACGATCGCTTTCTGTATCAAAAGTAACATATTTTAAAAACCGCGGGATTATCAATTTTTCTAAATCAAGATCATTCATGCTGATATTATAACACAGCTGCTACCTTTTAATTGTTAATAAAATTATATAAAATCTTTATCTATGGAGCATCTGTCAAAAGAATTTGTTTTGAAGATAATACATCGATATCATAATGATCCTCAGCAGTTGATTGCGATTTTATTGGATATACAAAGCGCATCAAATATCGGCTGCGTAGAAAAAAAATGGGCTGAACTCACATCAGAAATTTTAAATATCCCTCTTTCAAAAATATTCGACATTATTACTTTTTATTCTATGTTTAAAACAGAACCCGCGGGAGAATTTGAAATTGAGATTTGCCATAACACGCCGTGCCTTTATCTGCGTTCGGAAAAAGTTGTAAATTGGTTTGAAGAAGCCGCCGGTATTAAAATGGGCGAAACAACATCAGACGGTTTAATATCGCTTTTTTATACAAGCTGCATCGGAGCGTGCGACATCGGACCTGTCGCAAAAATCGGAGATGATGTTTACGGAAATCTGACAGAAGAAAAAGTTAAAAAATTAATTAGACTCTGCAGGGAACGCAACAGACAGGAATTAAGATCGATATGTCAAGAATAATAAAATTACTGACAGAAAATATGGATCGCGCTTACTCGCTTGTTGTTTCCGAATATGAAAAAAACGGCGGTTTTTCCGCGCTTAAAAAAACAACGGCAAGCTCTCCTGAAGAAATAATCGCCGAAATAAAAAAAGCAAAACTCCTTGGAAGGGGAGGCGCCGCGTATCCTGCCGGCAGCAAATGGGAACATCTTTTGCACATTCCCGAAACTCCCAAGTACATAGTTTGTAATGCAGACGAAGGGGAGCCCGGTACTTTCAAAGACAGGATGATCATGGATCTTCTTCCGCAAAAATTACTGGAAGGAATAATTATCGCGGGATTATTATTCCGCGCTCATTCAGGATATATTTATGTACGAGGCGAATACCGTAAACTTCAAAGACGTCTTTTACTGGCAATCGAAAATGTACGCGCCGCAGGTTACCTTGGAAAAAATATTTGCAACTCGGGACATGATTTTGATATTCATGTAGTTTCCGGCGCCGGCGCTTATGTATGCGGTGAAAATTCCGCTCTCTTAAATTCAACCGAAGGAAAAGTCGGCAGACCGCGCATTAAACCGCCGCATCTTGCCGAAGTCGGCTTATTTTTACATCCCACTCTTGTAAATAATGTTGAGTCATTCGCTAACATTCCGGTCATCATCAACATGGGCGGAGACGCGTATTTACAAGCCGGTCATCCTGATTCGGGCGGGAGTAAACTTATCTGTCTTTCCGGTCACAGTAAAAATAAAGGCGTTTATGAAGTCCCGCTCGGAAAAATCACTCTGCGCGATGCGATCTACGATCCTGAAATCGGCGGCGGAATCGCAAGCGGAAAAAATTTTAAATTTTTTCATCTTGGCGGACAGAGCGGTTCAATCGGCGGTATTAATCAGCTTGATACTGTTTACAGTTATACCGATTTAAGAAAAGCAGGTTTATCGATCGGTTCCGGTGCGATTGTTGTAATGGACGAAAGCGTTTCGATTATCGATTATGTAAAAGATGTAACGGAATTTTTTTTACATGAGTCGTGCGGAAAGTGCGTGCCTTGCCGCGAAGGAAATCATCAGCTTTATAAAATTTTAAAAAGACTCAGCGTAAAAGAAGGAAAAAAACGCGACCTTGATACTATACGGCGAATTATCAGCACGATGACAGACGCTGCATTCTGCGGTCTTGGACAAACTGCGACAGTCGCATTAAACAGCGCGTGGAAACTTTTCCCTGAAGAGTTCGAAGGAGCCGTCAGATGAGCCGCAAATCGAATCCTGAGCAGCTAAAGCAGCCTCGCAAAAATATAAATTTGATAATCGACGGACTGCCTGTAACAGTTCCCGAAGGAACAAGAATTTTAGAAGCTGCAAAAAAAGTAAATATTAATATTCCGACTCTTTGTGAGCATCCTGATTTATGCAAACGCGCTCTTTGCCGCATCTGTGTCGTTGAATGTGACGGACGCGGAAAATTGGTTGCCGCCTGCGCGAATGAAGTTTGGGAAGGCGTAAATATCGTTACTAACAACAAACGTCTTTCGATGATCCGAAAAACAATCATCGAGATGATCCTCGCAGATCATCCGCAGAACTGTTTAAAATGCGTCCGCAACACAAATTGCGAGCTTCAAACTTTGTCGAAAAAATACAATATTTCTTCATCGCCTTTCGAAAACGATCCGTCAATATCCTCATGGCGAAAAGAAACCGGTCAGGTAATTGAAAGCGAGACTCTTGTACGTGATATGGATAAATGTATCAAGTGCACGCGCTGCGTTGAATTTTGTCAGGAAGAGCAAAAAAACGGCGCTATTAATTTAAGCCGCCGCAGTCATGAATTTGAAATTTGCACGCCGTTCAAACAATCATTAGAGGATGTTAATTGCGTTTTCTGCGGCGGATGCGTCGCTGTCTGCCCTGTCGGCGCTATTTTTGAGTATGATCAAAGCGCAGATGTATTAGCGTCGATCAACAACAATAGATTAAAAAAAATCGCGCAAATTTCTCCTGTTCTGGCTTTAAAGTTAAATCTCCCGATAGGAAAATTAATTGCCGCGTTAAAAATTATCGGCTTTGATAAAGTTTACGATTTTGAAATTTCATCTAACATTTCGCAGGCGGCAGTTTATGATGATTTCACGGAAAGCAATAAAAACAACGTAAAGAAAAATCCAATCATCAGCGGATGCTCGGAAGGGGTTAACCGCTTCATAGAAATTTTTTATCCTAATTTGGAAAATCATCTGACTAACGCGAAAAACACACGCGGAACTTTCGCTTCAGTTATAAAAAACCAATTTGCAAAAAATGAAAGAATAGATCAAAGCGGCGTTGTTTCTGTTTCGTTTGTGTCTTGTGTCGCGCAAAAATACTCAGTTTTATCAAGTAAAACCGACTTTGCTCTGACAGAGAATGAATTCTTGCAAATTATTAAAACAACAGGAATTATAATCGATACATTGCAAGAGGAAAAATTTGATACGATCTATATTGATACGCCTAAACAAAAAACTACATTGAAAAAAGAAGTAGTCTGCGGATTTTCGCAAGCTCGTGTAGTAATGGATTCGATTCAAAAAGGCGAATGCAGCGCAGATTGGATCGAGATATTAAGCTGCCCCGGCGGTTATTGCAAAAAGTAAAGCCTGCCTTTTTGACAACTACATTTCAAACATCGCTTTCAGTACTTCGGCGCTCTGCTGCGAATTAGGTTTTCCGGTCTTTCGATTAATTAGACCAAACTTTTCACCGTCTTCGCTGTCAGCGCCTGCGCCATTATCCCAATAAACAGGAACTAAGCTGTATTCTTTTGCTTTTTTATAAACATAATTGATATATTCCAATCTGCATTGATGCGCCTTCTTTTCCTTTTGCAGCACAGCGCCGCATTCACCGATAATTACCGGAATTGAATTATCGATAAATCGTTTTTTAAACGGCGCAAAATCATCATCAACCTGTTTTTTATCTTCGGCGGTTCCCCATGTGTGCCGCGTTCCTTCAATGCCAAACTCATAAGGATCATAATAATGAAACGAAACAATCTGCCTGCCCGCCGCGCTGTCCTTCGGTAAAATAAAATATGGAGCTGTTGTATGCAAAGGCACAGTGCAATAGCCAGGTAAAACAAGATAACGCTGTTTGTTTTCGCCTCCCGCAGAGCGCACTGCTTCCGTAAAAACTTGATTCCATATATTAACGATTTCAATCTGCGGCTGCAGTACGCTGTCAATATCTGTCACTCCGTTTGAATTATTACCCCAGTTGCCGTCGTGAATCTCATTCATCGATTCGAACATCAGCCACTGTCCGTGGTTTTTAAAATACGAAGCGATTTGTTTCCAAAGCTGCGAAAATTGATTAGTGATTTTTTCACATTCACTTTTGCTTTTTACAGCTTTAGTAACGGAATGCCAGCCTTCGGTTTTTTCATCTTTACTTGTAATGCCGTCATGATGCATATTGATAATTACTTTGAGTCCTGCGTTATGCGCAAATTCTATAACCTGATCGACGCGTTTAATAAATTTTTCTTCGATAATAAAATCCGGTTCCGCTCCGAAATGCCCCATCCATGTTACAGGAATACGCGCAAGATCAAATCCCGCGTTTTTTACGCCGTCAAAAAGCGTTTGTGTAGCTTTCGGATTACCCCACGCTGTCTCTTTTGATTTTCCTTTTTCGTGCGCGTCTAAAGTATCTCCAAGATTCCAACCTGTTATAATTTTTTCTTTTTTAAAAAAATTAAAAACTGTATCGTTCATTTATACTCCTATTCTATCTCCATGCCGATTTCGAACATCCTTTTCCACGGCGAATAAACTTTTCTTATTTTAACAGGATGGTTCTCGGCGATTTTAAGTTTATTATAATAAGCTTGCAATTCATTTTTAATAATATTTTCAACTTCAGCTAACGCGGGCGTTATATCGTTTTCGTCAAGTTTCATGTTCGGGAAATCAGCTCGTATCAGCTCATGCCTTACAATCGCCTGATAACAGAAGTCATCGATGATTCTGTAAAGCAAATTTTGCAGCCCTGCGGTTAAATCTTTTGTTTCTGAATATGCGATACAAGCTTGCGCTAAAGTTGTACCTAACGTATTACAATTTGTGTTCCAGCCGGCATAACTTAACAATTTATCCAACACATCAAGATCGTCAAGAAAATGAATAAATTGAATATCACCGCCGTTGCAAAACGCGCTGTCACAGACTGCAACTTTTTTTCCCGCGTCAATATAATCTTTGATTTGCAAAACAAAATCCGGCAGATTACGACAGCTTGTGTAACTTATATCGATTTCTTCGTCATAAGTATCCTGCGGAATTTTCCCCGGACAATTTACCGCTAAAATAAAATCCGCTTCCTGCGGCGATGTAACAAGTTTTCCTTTGCATACCCGCACATGAGATTTTAAACTTTCAAACATCGGTCTGTCTTCGTATAACGGCACGATTGAAGGTCCCAGAACAGAAGCGTAAAAAGGAAATATTTTAACTTCAAATCCTTTATAGTCATTCCATACGCGTGCTAAAAGCGAAAGAGAAACCTCATCCGCGCCGGGATAAATCATTACTTTCATGTCAAGATTTTTATTTCTGATATGGCGCATAATGTTCTTCTGAGATATAGCCGTGTACCCGTAAGGTGAAGAATCATCCTGCGGAATTACAAGAAAATCTATTAAACCGCTTTCCAGATAATCTAAAACTTCAATATTAATAGATTCGTTGAATATTCTTCTTTGTTCATAATCATTAATAAATTCCTGCGGTATGCGGAATTTTTTGAGTTCATTCAATTCTTCTTTGTTTAAACCGCCGGAAGGAAGCTCCTCGTGTCTGGATTGATAATCCAGCAGATACTCCCTCCTGTAAAGCGCATAACCGTAATTCGCATAATAATCGGGCTCTTCATCGCTGGAATTGTACTGCGGCGTTCTCATAATACAGTTAAAAGCATATATTTTAACATCAGATTTAATACTTTTTAATTTCTTGATGATCTCAAGACGGTGCAGCGCGTCTTCTTTGCTTAAATAGTGCAGCCTTGACGGAATTAAACCGCCGTAGATAAGCATATCAACAGACAAAATAATATTATCGCAGCCTGCAATATTATCAAATAAAAATTTTTCTATTGCTTCGGTATTCGCAGGATTTTTTTTATCTCCCAGAATATTTTTTTCCGGCAGAAATAATTGTATTTCTTTATTGCTCTGCGCGATCATTCCCGGAAACAAATAATTGCAGGGTCTTTCGTCTAACGGCAGCATCAATGTTTTCATTTTATTTTTTCCTTTTTCTTTTTTTTATCAACAAAATAAAGAGGAGATTTCTTTAATTTAGCAAGCGCTTTTTCCCAAACAGCTTCGGCGTTTAACACATAACATTCCGCGTTTAAAACATTTCCATAAGCGTAATCGCATTTATCAAGCACTTTGAGAATTTTATCATAACGCTGCTCTACGCCTTTAAAGTTATGCGACAAAATATTTGTTTTTAAACGGCTGCTGTCAGGCAAAATCAGTTCGTAATCATAATTGCGTCCGTATAAATATCCGGTAACAACCATTTCTTCAATGCCGTGCATCGATGTATTAGGTTCAAGCCCGCAGCCAAGCATCACAATTTTACCCTTTCTCCGTTTTAACTCATGAAGCGGCGAGTTTGGTCCGACAGGAGTAAAATCTTTAATGTGCGCTGCGGCAATTTCCTTCGCGTCTTTTCCCCATACAGCGATGCTATGCGTAGGATGAACGCTCCTGAATACGCCGCCGGAATTTCGCATAACTTCCGGCAGAATCCCGACGCAGCACGGCGTATTCACAACATCAAAAACACGGTTTTTCGGAGTAACGCTTTCATAACTTAAAGAAGGCATCATCAAAGTGCCTGATTTAACAATTTCTTTAAATATTTTTATAACAGCGGGAGGATCAATCTTTTCGTTTCCGCGCAGCGCTTTAAAAGATGAGTGAATTACAATTGTATCAGTATCTTCTATTCCAAGATTTTTAAGATCGGTTTTTAATTTAAACAAAGTCATTGGTAATTATAACTCCATATCAGGAAATCAAACGACTTAACATTTTCTGCATTTATTACAGCCAAGCACATGAATATGGTTTTTTCTGTTTTTTCGTTCAAACATGCGGGCAATTAAATAATCGTCAAGCGACAATTTAGTTTTACAAACAGGACACTTGCGCGGCAGCTCTTTCTCAAGGCAGTTGTAACAACCCTTGATATGCATCAAACGATCAGATTGAAATTCGCCGGAACTTCCCGCGGAGGGGAACGCTACGGTTTTTACTAACTCACCTTTAAGCATGACCATTGTGCATATAGGACAAATCTGAGGATCACCGGGCTGCCCCTTTTTTATCTCCTTTTTTTTACTCCACGGAAGATACGGATAAAGCGGCGACATTTTCCCAAAAAACATAAAATGCCCGAACCAAAGAAGCAATATGCCAACAATGATCAATAATAATATCTGTAAGAAATCTCCCATGATAGAATGATAGCACGTGAAAAAAGCATCTGCTAGAAGTGAAACTCAACTGCTTCCAAAAATATGTTATACTAAAATCATGTCCACTCTTTATATAATCGCGACTCCAATTGGTAATTTAGGCGATATTAGTTTTCGCGCGTTAGAAATTTTAAAAAACGTCGATCTTGTTGCGTGCGAAGATACCCGCCGCACGCTAAAATTGCTCACTCATTTTGAAATAAAAGTAAAATTGATTTCATGCCGCTCTCAAAACGAAGAATTCGCGGCGGAAAAAGTGATAAACGCGTTGAATCAAGGGCAGACAGCGGCATACGCAAGCGATGCAGGCACTCCGGCATTGAGCGATCCCGGCGCGGAGCTTACAAGAGCGGCTGTTCAGGCAGGACATGAGGTCATCCCGATTCCGGGACCATCGGCTTTTGCCGCGCTTTTAAGCATTGCCGGAGGCAGAGATAAAACTGTCGTTTTTGAAGGTTTCCTTTCGCCAAAACCGGGGCGCAGACGAAGCCGCCTCCGCGAGCTTATGGCAATGGAAGCAGCCTGTATAATTTACGAATCTCCGTTCAGAGTTCTTAAGCTGTTGGGTGACATTGCCGAAATTGATAGTGAGCGTTATATTTGCATCGGAAGAGAGATGACAAAAATTCACGAAGAATACTTAAGAGGCAGCGCGGCGGAGATTTTAAGTAAATTAAACGAAAAAAAAGAGCAAATCGGTGAATTTTCTGTATATATCTCTGGCAATTATTTAAAATAGTTGGTAAACTTATAGTATAAAGTTACCGATAATAGGATATAGGTAGGGTAAGGTTATGACAGTAAACAGAATAGGTCATGTAGAACCCATTCTTTCCGGTAAAAAAACCGGACAGAGTGCACAAGTGGGGGGGAACGAACAGACCGATACTATTAGTCTATCTGCTCAAGCAAAGGAGCAGGCGGAAAAGTATCAGGTTTTGGAACTTATTAAAGCTACCCCGGAACTTGACGAAGCCCGGATTGCCGAACTCAGACAAAAAATTGAGGATCCTTCATACATCAATGACAGGGTAATCAATGCTACTGCGGATAGAATCGTCAGCGCATGGTTCGCGTAGGTTTTTAATAAGTAACAATAGCGTTTGATCGCCGGAAGCCCGGTTGATCAAGCGCTTTTTTTTTCTAAAAAGGATGTTATGGATATATCATTTAAAGTTGATCCGGAAATATTTATCGGCTCTGATACATTGAGCATGGCGGGAACAATCGTTTCTCGTTACGGCACAAGAATTATGATCGCAACAGATAAAAATACAGACGCGCAGTCTGTTAACAGATTAAAAGAAATCCTTGAAGACTCAAGGTTAGAAGCGATTGTTTTTGACGGGATCGAGGAAGAATCATCCGCCGAACTCGCGGATAATATTGCCGAGCTTAGCATCGCCGCGCACTGCGATGCGATGATAAGTTTCGGCGGATTAAAGACGCAGATAATCGCGCGGATGGCGGCGATAATGGCTCCATCGCACATAACTGCGTTTGAACTGCTCGACGGTAATAACAGTCAGAATAAATTTCTTCCGTTACTCGCAATTCCGACAGAAGGTTTGAATCCTTTTTCACTTACAAAATATTTTATAACAACCGATCCGCGCAGCAGAATGATAAAATCAACAGCGTCTCCGGAAAATCTTTACACAGCGGTAATTATCGATACAAATCTTTATAAATTTCTCGCGGGTAGCAATGCGGCTGCTTTTGTTCTGGAAGGTTTCTTTTGCGCAATAGAAGCATTTTGCTCGGCAAAAGCGAATTTCTTTTCTGATACAATACTGGAAAGAGCGATAAATTATTACGCAAAATTATTAAAAACCCCGATAGATGCGATCAACGGAGTTAACAGTGAATTATTCTCACAGGCGAATTTTCTCTGCGCTCTCGGATGCGCGGCAAGTTCGCCGGGATTCGGCGCCGCTTTATCAACAGCAATTAATGCGCGCTCTTCCGCGCCAAAACCGTTTTGTTCCGCGGCAATTTTCCCGCACATTGCGGAGCGGCTTGTAAGCGCTCGTCCAGAAAAAATGGCTCGCGCCTCTGCATTCCTTTCTAATGTAAAAACAGTCTCAACATCAGAAGCCGCCGCCGCCGCGATCGACAACATCCGCAACATAATGACCGCTCTCAATGTTCCGTTCGATTTAAAATCTTACAACATCTCGCTTGATCGACTGACAGCCGCAGCGGAGAATGCGCGTAATCTCGACTTTGTCGCTAACTCGCCGTATCCTGTCGCTGAAGAAGATGTATTTAAAATTTTAAAAGTGATTTTATAGATTTATAATCAATAAGAAACAAATTCGCTTCTTAATAACCGTCCGACATCGCTCTGTTCATATCACGCTGATATAATTCCTGATACACTAAATTGCGCAGTTTAAGTTTTTCTTTAACTTCCTGAGAGAACGGCATATGACGCCAGAAAGTGCCGCGAACATCTTTGTCAAGTTTTTGAATTCCCTCAGCTTCTTTTGTCATCCATAAAATATAATCGCGGATAAAATATTCTTTGATATCACCCTTTAATTTCAAAGACTGGAACCATTGATAGTAGTGACCTGTCAGTCCTTCTTCCATCCAGTAGAACGAAGCTTTTTCTTTTGCTACCTGCCAGCGTAAATCCGCAACTGCGGTAAGAACAGCTAAATATAAATTTCTCGGATACATGGGGATAACAATTCGTCCGCGGCTTGTGGCGCGGTTATAACGATCAAACGGTTCCCAGCAAAAACCCATGTCACCGTAAGTCGGTAAAAGTAAAACATACGGAGCGATGCGGTTTAACCGGTTTTTATAAACGCGGCAAAACGCTTCTTTATCGATACTTTCAATTCTTGCAAGCATGGCAATAATATTTTCGCGGGTGGCAACTTCGTTTGGAATACTGTGATAATATTCGGATGTGAGAATCGGGAAGTGATTCCCCTGCCTTCCTATTGTCATCTTCGCCATTTGACGGACTGTATCACATTCTGAATCGATAGCGCCAAGATCGACCATTACCGCGCCGCCTTCGCTCGCTAGTTTTTCAGAAAGATGCTGAACGTCATTTTCGGCGTTGACATAATCTCTGATATTAATTTCCAGTTCGTGATCGTTCTTCAACATCAGTTTAAGAAGATTTTGAATTTCACCAATCGCCGCTTTTTGACCTTCGCTCATACAATCGCTTACATCGGTCATTTCTTTTAACGGTATCCGCTCAAAAACCGAGTTTATTCTATCACGAAGAATTCTCTCGATATCGTCGCGTTCTCTGTTTTTCGCTTTTAATATCGATCTAGTTCCGTCGAATTTACCCTGCGCTTTTTCTAAAAGCTGCTGCAATTTTGACGAGCTGTTACTTTTAGAAATTTTTACTTCATCGGTGGTAGACGCGCGTATCTTTCCCGAACCGATTCCGAAAAACCATTCATCAAGATAATAGATAGGCTGATCTAGCGTATTATCATCGACAATCTTACTGAAAAAATCTTTTGTTTCAGCATTGATAAAAGACGGATGAAGCATCGCGAACCGCAGAAGATATTTTTTAGACGGAGGAAGTTTGCTTGTAGATTTACGCGCGATATTAAAAAGAAATTCCCAATAAGGTGAAATAAATTGCTGTCTGAAAACGCTGCGATCCTTCGGGTCTTTCGATGTCAAATATTTTTGTAAAACACTATGTACTCTCTGCGCGATTTCACTTTCGTTAGAGAGAGCGGTTTTATAATAATTTGGATCGTTAAAATAAGCGTGACCTTTTTCTTCAAGACGTTTTGTAACAGCAGGAAATCCTGAAGCGCTTAGATCGACATCGCCGCCGGATGTACTGGAGATATTAGCGAAATCGTCTTTATTTTTATCGCCGAAAAGATCATTAAAATCCGGAAGAGCTCCGCCGCCGCCGGTTCCTAAAAGAGCGGCAAGTTCGGGATCCATGTCACTATTTTGATTCCCTGCCATAAAAGTATAATAAAATGTTTATGATATGTTGTCAATGTTAATAATCTATAGTATTTTTATGATAAGCGAAAAACATAGGAGAGTTCCATGAATAAGAAAATAATAATCCTGCTTTTGGTTAGCGTTGCATTAATTTTTAGTTGTCAGAAAAAAGAATCGTCCTCGTCATTAGATGAAGGATATATCGGGGAGACGATCGAAGTTCAACCTTCGGCTACAGCGTCAGCGAGTATAACAGAGCAAGGGTTCGCTCTGGCTGTTAACACCGGATTTTATATAATGTCAGGTGATGATACAGGAGATGAAAAAACAAAAACAAAATGGGCAGATTCAATTTTTCTTGGCGATAGAGTTCTTGTCGGCAATACCCGGAAAATGACATTCGAAAACGAAAACAAGGTATATGAATTTACAGAAATACGCAGATTAGATAAGAATACAGAAGGGTATGCTCTCGCGTGGCAGATCGCTAAGAACGGACAGCTTGCAGTTGTAATCGGAGAAAATACAAGCTTGTACAGAACAGCAAGAATTATTGACGTTTCCGGTACAATCTTAACAAGAAGATCAGTCGTCGTTTATTACCCGGAAACTGAGACAGATGGTTTCGTTCAAGTAAAAGGATATGACATCGGAAGGAAACAATATGTCTCCGATAACAACAGCTATATACGCTTTGATACACTTTCCAGAAGAGAATCCGATATTCAATCGGCGATTCATTTACAAACCGCGCTCGCTCTGACAAGAGAAAGAGACGCAACCCAAAGAGAATTTCTCTTAACAACAGCTTTAGAGCATTTTCCGGATTCGGTATTTTACAGTGAAGTCTTTGAAACAGCCTTTCCTAATTCAAATATCGATGCACACTCACACACCGAAACGGAAAGTCATAACGATTGATGAACAAAGAAAAATTTCTTTTTGGCTGCGGCGGTTTTGAAGCTGTAGAACCTTCCGTTTTAAAAGCCGGCGGAAAATCAAGCGGAGAACGAGCCGCTTTTCTGACAGAGAGATTAAACAAACTTTTTAATTTTCACAATTTCGCTACATTGCCGTTTTACCTTGGGCGTTACGAACCGGAAGAAGGCAAACCTAACGAAGAGATGCTAAAAGCCGCCGCGCTCTGGTTCAAAGAACGAAACATTATCACAAAGGGACACCCTCTTTGCTGGCACACTGTCTGCGCTCCTTGGTTGATGAATTATTCAAACGCGCAAATATTAAAAAAAGTAATAGAGCGAATCGAGCGCGATGTTTCCGCTTTCGCAGGCATTATCGATATTTGGGATGTTATCAACGAAGTTGTAATAATGCCGGTCTTTGATAAATACGACAACGCGATAACGCGAATTTGCAAAGAATACGGGCAGGTGCGGATTGTAAAAGAAGTTTTTAACGCAGCCCGCCGCGCTAATCCAAACGCTGTATTAATACTGAATGATTTTGATACTTCACAAGAGTATGAAATTTTAATCGATAAATGTTTACAAGAAGGAATTCCAATTGACGTTATAGGAATTCAATCGCATCAGCATCAGGGTTACTGGGGCGCGGAAAAAACACACGATGTTCTTTCGCGTTTTTCGCGGTTTAACCTGCCTCTGCATTTTACCGAGAACACAATTATCTCCGGCGATTTAATGCCGCCGCATATTATTGATCTTAACGACTGGCAGGTTGAAGAATGGAAAACAACAACTGAAGGCGAAGAGCGGCAAAAAAACGAAATGCTTGAAATGTACGGAATATTAACGGCGCATCCGCAGGTAAAAGCAATCACAAACTGGTCAGGTTCTGATGACGCATGGCTTCACGCTCCCGCAGGTTTTTTAAGAACCGACAACAGCGAGAAGCCTTCATTCATCGCGTTACGCGAAATATATAAAAATCATTCTTAAGACCTGAGTATCAATATCAATTACTCTTTAACGCCGCCGACATTTAATCCGACAACGAAATAACGCTGCATAAACGGATAAACCAGAAGAATCGGCACAGACGCTACAATAGTAACAGCGGCGCGCATACTCATCGGAGTAACCATTGATGATCCCGACGCTGCGGAAGCTGCCGCTCCTGCAGCCATACCGGCATCCATAGCAGCTTTACCCTGCGACTGACTCGATTGCAAATATTCCATCAACTTATATTGAAGCGTATGCAGATTAACTTGACCTGAGTTATAAATCATTGTGTCAAACCACATATTCCATGAACCTACAGCGACAAAAAGACCGATGGTTGCAAGAACAGGAAGACATAACGGAAGTATAATACGAATAAAAATGTAGAAATCGCCGTAACCGTCAATACGGGCGGATTCAATAATACTTTCCGGTATAGACTTCATGAATGTGCGCATAACAACAAAATTAAAAGCGTTTACAATTCCCGGTATGACATATACTAAAAACGACTGATACATACCCAGTCTGATATTTAAAAAATATGACGGGATAAGACCCGCGTTTACATACATACTCAAAACGATAATAATTGTAAAAGTTTTTCGCATAAGGAAATCTTGCCGCGATAAAGCATAAGCCAGCATCGCCGTAAAGAATACGCTTGTAACCATATTAATAACTGTTCTGGCTACAGAAATAAAGAACGCCCGCGGAATTGCGCCTGTTTGGAAAATTACTTCGTAATTAAATAATGTAAATTGTCTTGGCAGGAAATTAATGCCGCCGCGCATTGAATCCATTGCGTCATTAAAAGAAATAACTATAGTATTCCAGAAAGGATACAAGGTAATAAAAGCCAGAATAAGCAGAAATATGGTGTTGATTGTATGAAAAACAATGCTTTCTACCTTTGACAGCATATATTGGTTACTTCTCATATAAGCCTCTCTTCGCCGGCTCTTCTTGCCAATTCGTTAGCAATAAATATTAAAGCTATGTTTACAACATTCTTGAACATACCGGCTGCTGTAGCAAGTCCGAAATTTGAAGTTCTAAGACCGTATACAAAAACATATACGTCTATTGTGTCAGATACATTCGATACAAGTCCGTTACGCAAAAGATACTGCATTTCAAAACCGGCATCCAGCATGCGCCCGATACTCATTATTAATAAAATGATAATAGTCGGTTTAATACTCGGGAGCGTTATGCGCCACATTTTTTGATAACGGTTACAGCCGTCAATCTCCGCGGCTTCGTATAAATTGGGATCTACTCCTGCCATTGCCGCGAGATAAATAATTGTATTCCAGCCGACTTCTTTCCATACATAAGTTACGCCGATTATCCCCCAGAAATATTTTGGTTCGGCAAGCCAGAGGATCGGCTCATTAATAAAACCAAGCGCAATAAATAAATTATTAATCGCCCCAGAATCTGTGGTAAGCATTGCGGAAACAAGCCCTGTTACTATAACAAAGGAAAGGAAGTGAGGAAGATATGATATAGTTTGAATGAATCGTTTAAAAAAAATCTTTTTTACTTCATTTAAAAGGAGCGCAAGCCCTATCGCTGTAATAAAACCCAAACTTGTGTTGATAACGCTCATAACAAGAGTGTTTCTTATCGTCTGCAGGAATTTCTCATCCCGAAATAAGTAGGCAAACCACTGAAGTCCAACCCAATCCTGCTCACCGAATGAACGCTGCGGTCTATAGTGCTGAAAAGCCATTGTCCAACCCCAAAGCGGGACATAAGTGAAAAGAACAATATAAAGCACAATTGGCAGACTCATATAAATAAGCTGTTTCTGCCGGCTATATAATAAAATGCTATTTTTTTTATTTTTATAAGTAAGAAAAACTATTGATAATATTGCTAATGTCATTAAAAAGAAAATGATTAATACGACATTTAAACTCATTATTTACCTTTTTATTTATTATTTTAAAAAAAAACGGAGGCGCACGCTGCCTTGGCTGCGCTGCCTCCGTATTTCTCAGCAATTATCTGCTGGGTGTGTTAATTCCCATCAATTTGAGGGTTCTGTCAAGTTCCTGCTGCATATGCTGGTTATATGTAGCAACTCCTGCCGCTTCCATCGCCTGAACATACTGTGCCCAAAGCGTTTCAAACTGCGCCGGAGGCGCCAGAACTAAAGCAGGGAGTCTTGCTTTCATTGTTTCTTCAAGGCGAGCCAACGCAAGCTGAGCTGCTGAGCCGTCCGGCGGTGTCGCAAATTCCATAGCCCATGTCGGGAACCACGGATTATTCTGCGGAGGATTCGGATCCATTAATTGATTTGTACCGCCAACGCCATAAGCATTGAAAAGTTCAATATCTTCCGGCAGCAATGTTGCCGCTCTTTCTGATAACAAGAAATTTAAATCACTGGGGTATCCGTCAGGGAATGAACCTTGAATTTTGGGGAATATATCATCAAGAAGTCTTGCGCGGTTCAATGTCTGCCAGTTATCATTCTGCCAGTTGTCTCTCTGCTCCTGAGTACGATACGGAACGCCGTCCGCGCCTTTCTGCCAGTGCTGACCTTCAATACCCCAAAGTAATGTTCTCTGAACATCTTCAGCAAGAAGATCGTTTACAAATTTAATGATTCTTACAGGGTCTTTCGCGCTTTTGCTGATTCCCATACCTCTGAGCCAGTTGGGTACCTGCTGCGCTCTGTACCATGGTTTTACAGATTCATCAAACACAACCGGAAGCGGAACTTGTGTGCGGAAATTTTCGCCGCGGTCACGGTTTGCCAAATCCGCGGAATACATGAACTGCCAGCCCTGCATACTCTGACCAAGTACGCGTCCTGAAGCGATTTTTGCTGTGTACTGATCATAAGTATCAGTAAAAGCTGTCCTGTCGACTAAGCCGCGGGCATTAAGTCCGTTAAAATACTTAAACCAGCGTTTGGAAATTTCTTTTGTAAAGAATGCTTCATAAACATAACCGGGCATACTTACAATGCCGTTTCCGTCATTGGGATTACCAGCGAGGAAGTTCGGAGGATTCCACAGCTCAAACGCGCGCCAGTCAGCGGTAGTAAGAGTGAACGGAATTACAGGCTGTCCGTTAATTGTCGGGTTACTCTTGTAGTAGTTTTCGATTAAATTAAAATAATCATCCAAAGTTTTTACTTTCGGATAACCGGCTTTTTTTAAAACATCTTTTTGAATCCAGAATGCAGGACCGTCATAATTAGGGTTATGGTCAATACCTTGATACACATGGTGATTTACGAGGTAATAGATACCGCCGTCGGCAGATCTCATTCTTTCCCATACATGTTTATAATGCTCTTTAATTCTGGGACCGTGTTTTTCAATAAGAGGTTCAAGATTTATTAAAGCGCCTGCATCAATCCATTCATTACCTCTTAATTCGATAATGTCAGGATATTTGCCGCCGGCGATCATTGTCGCTCTTCTCTGATTAATATCTCCGACAAGGATATCCCATGTGAAAGTGACGCCAAGTTTATCCTCAATGTACTTATAAATCGGGTTATTGGCATTAGGCTGCGGATGACCGCCTGTTTCGTGGAAGATAGTGATATCTAATTTATCACCACCGCCTTTACAGCTTACCAACAACATTGAGGATACTAATAAAATACCCGCAATCGCCAAAAGAATTTTTCTCATAAAGTCCTCCATAAATTTTTTTCGACCGATTAATCCTGACAGGATAAATCGACTCCTTTTACTAGAGTTAATTATACAGGGACTTATTTACTATGTAAAGAAATTATTGATAATTATTGTAAAAGTGTATCCAAATCGATTTCACAGGCAACACAAGGGACTGTAACACCACAATTTTCTAGTACTACAGGGTGAATTTCACCAAAAACGCCGGTTTGTTTTCCATTATAAATAATTGCCGCCGCACGCCCGGGAATGAAACGCTCATCGGAGGATTCAACCACTTCATATTCACGAGAAAGATAGTAAAAAAGCGTTTGCAACTCCGCGGCTGCGGAATTGAAATTCGCTTCCGTTCCGGCGTGTAAAAATCCGGCGAAAGTACGCGTTTTACTGCGATAAACCTCTGTGTCGTCAAGCCATGCAACCTTCCCTACCTCGAAAATTTTATGCGGATAGACCGATCGCCCCGAAATTGACTCGCTTGCCATGAGAGAGGCAATCACAGAGTCGCGAACATATTCATAATTTTCCGTCATTGGATTAAAAATACGGATTGCTTTAACATTTTCTGTTTTATCCGCGCCGCTCCGCATATTATCGATTAAATCCTTCTTAGAACCGAGGTAATTGTAAATCATCTCCTGATAACCCATGCCGACAAGGTGTTCTTTTACCTGTCTGCCGAATAAAGTGATGGGCAGAAGCCGTCCAATCGTAGAATCCGAGGGATGCTGAGGCTTGAAAGATACAAGCGAGCGTCCAATCATCACATCTTCGACAACATCGGCGGCATGGAGGAAATCATTGCGGTACTCCGGCGGATAGACGCGGACTCCTTCTACGGCGGGTAAACTCAAACTTTCCTTGTCTTTTTCTTTATCCAAGACAATATCCGATTTTACCCCCATCCGCGTGAGAGCCTGCACACATTCATCGGCAGTAAGTTTTTCGCCGAGAAACTTTTCAATTCTTGAGAGCGAACAGAAGACCGGCTCTTGAAAATAAAGAGGTGTAACAATTTTTCGCCCGAATGGAGTATCAAAATCATATTCAATCTCGACAGGCTCGATCGTAAAACCGTTATCCGCTAAATCGCAGGCTACAATCGAAGCGGCTAGGGTGATAAGAGGAAGATCCGTCCCTGTCAGTTCAACAAAAACCTCGTCATCGCCGACCTGTACAGCGCCAAGATCATTAGAATTGATGATAGGCGGATAGGATAGAATTTTATTCTTTGAGTCTGTTAGAAGAGGATGAATCGGCTCATTTTCTTGAATAAAAGCAAATTCTTTGCCTTTTGGATGATGTTTTAAGATTTCTCTCAATGTAGCAGATCGAGGGGATGAACTTTGCTCTCCGCTCATTGTTTCCCATTGCAAAGGCACAAACGAAACCGAGTCAGGATCGACGCCTTTATAAATAATATGCCAATTAATTAACGGTTGTTTTTTGCTGTCAGAAATCCGGTATATTCCCATCGACATACTTCGTCTTTTTCTGCCGAAATTCCATGCGAGTTTTTCCTGTGTCTGAATCATATCCCGCAGCATCGGATCGGTAATCGATTTTCCTTTGGCGATAAAACCTGTAAGAAACGGTCTAACTTGTTTTACGCTTGCTTCGACTTTAACCTTGCGTTCAATTTTTTTAAAATTATTTAAACGCGAAAAAAACGGATATTCAGGAATTAATTTGCTATTGTATACTCTAAGCTGACGAGCGCAGCCTGCGGTTCCCCATAAATCGGGACGGTTTGTATCATTTAACTCGATTTTTAATACTCTGTCGGCTTCAGGAAGACTTTTATCGCTGTCCTCATCCAGCTCGGCTTTTGCGCAGACAAGCGCTTCTTCAAGCGAATTACTCCCGCTGTCCCATCCGGCAAGCGAATAAAAAACTTGTTCATTGACTTCTATTTTGGGCATACAGGCATTATATAAATTAAAATAATTCCTGAAAAGATATATAAATTTTAACTTGCAAAATAAATATAACACTGTGATAATTAGTTTACAAATAAATTTCTTTATAACGGAGGAAAATTATGAGAAAACTATTTGCGGTATCTTTAATGATTCTGCTTACAGCAGGCGGTCTTTTCGCTCAGGGATTGATCGGAATCGCAATGCCTGAAACCCACGTAGAGCGCTGGGTGAAAGACGGAAATCAGCTTAAAGCCGAAGTTGAAAAGCGCGGATATACTGGTCTTGTCCAGTGGGGAAACGCGGATCAGGCTACACAAAATCAACAGATTTCCGGTTTTATTACGCAGAAAGCAAGAGCTCTGATTATCGGTAACATCAATCAAGGCGTTGTCGCTGCTGTTCAGCAGGCAAGACGCGAGGGTATTAACATAATTGCTTATGACCGCATTATTCAGGGAACGCATGATTATGACTATTTTATTACATTCAATAACTACAAAGTCGGCACTCTTCAGGGACAGAGTATTGTACAGGGTATAGAACTCGACAAAGCCACAAAAAGGAATCCAAAACATATCACATTATTCGCCGGTTCACCGACAGACGCAAACGCTAACTTCTTCTTCCAGGGCGCGATGGATGTTCTTCTTCCTTACATTAACAGCGGCGTTCTCAAAGTAATCGGTCCTTTCCCGAAACACTATACAGCAAGACAATTCCAGCAGATTGCTACAGAAAACTGGCAGCCGGAAATCGCGAAACGCCGCATGGAAGGTTTATTACTCGGCGCAGCATCAAAAGTCACTCTTGACGCGATTTTAGCTCCGAATGACACTCTCGCTATGGCTCTCCTTGAAGCTTGCAAAGCCGATTCAAAATACAGAGGCAAATTGCCGGTCGTTTCAGGACAAGACGCTCAGTACACATCAATTTTATCAATAAAGAACGGCGAACAGTACAGCACAGTTTTCAAAGATACAGCGAAACTTGCAGAAGCTGCAGCTATTCTTTTGGATCAGATTCTTAAAGGACAGCCGATTAATGTTCCCGGCACAGTTCTCGCTTCCGGCGATCTCGCGGCGATTGGCGCGACAGGCACAGGAAACGTAAAAACTCTTCTTCTCGATCCGATTCTTATAACAAAAGATAACATTTTAGTTCCGGTAACCGCCGGTTTCTACACTGCCGCGGAAGCAGCCGAGATCAGAAGGTAATTTGACATGAGCCGGATTTTCCGGTTTTCTTGAATTAAATCTGACCGCTTAATTTCAAGTGGTCAGGTTTTTTTTAAATGTTCCTATGAGTGAATATATAAATGAGTGAATATATACTTGAAATAAATAATTTAACCAAAGATTTCCCCGGCGTAAGAGCTCTGGAGAATGTAAGTTTAAAAGTAAAAAAAGGCGAAATTCACTCTCTTTGCGGAGAAAACGGAGCCGGTAAATCTACGTTAATGAGCTGTATTTCCGGCGTTTATCCGAGCGGCACATTCGAGGGTAATGTTTCATTTAAAGGACACGAGACAAAATACAACAGCGTAAAAGACAGCGAGAAAGAAGGACTTGCGATTATTCATCAGGAACTGGCTTTAAGCCCGTATTTATCAATATACGAAAATATTTTTTTAGGTCACATGGAGACCAAATTCGGAATAATTAATTGGGATAAATATTTAAAAGAATCAAAAAATTATTTAAAGACAGTAGGAATAAACGAACCGCCGGAAACAGTTGTAAGCAAAATGAGCGTAGGCAAGCAGCAGTTAGTCGAAATTGCCCGCGCTCTTTCCAAAAAAACAGAATTATTAATTTTAGACGAACCGACATCGTCGCTTAACGATGATGAAAGCGAAAAACTTCTTGACCTGATGCTGGAATTAAAAAAACAAGGAATGACCCTTGTAATGATCTCGCATAAGCTGAACGAAGTATTAAAAGTTGCGGACACCGTTACAATTTTACGCGATGGAAAATCGATCAGCACATACAATGTAAAAAACGATAACCTTACGGAAGAAACAATCATCAGGGATATGGTAGGAAGGAATTTAACTCATCGTTTCCCGGAAAGAAAATCTTCTCCCGGCGAAATCATAATGGAAGTAAAAAACTGGACAGTTTATCATCCTGATTATCATAATATAAAAATAGCGGATAATGTTTCCTTTAATCTGCGTAAAGGCGAGATACTGGCGTTCTGCGGTCCGATGGGCGCCGGACGCACGGAACTGATGATGAGTCTTTTCGGAAAGTCTTACGGTTTTCGCAGCGAGGGAGAAATATATATAAATGGAAAATTGTTAAACCTGAAAAGTCCGAAGGAAGCAATCAAATCAGGGCTTGGATATATTTCGGAAGACAGAAAAAATCTTGGTCTGATTTTAATTCAGGATGTAAAAACAAATATTACTCATTGCAGTCTGGATAAAATTTCCAAATACGGAATTATTAACAGTCAAAAAGAAATAAAAGAAGCCGAGCGTTATCGAAAAGATTTGAATATAAGAACGCCCTCAATTAATCAATATGTGCGTAATCTTTCGGGAGGCAATCAACAGAAAGTAGCGGTAAGCAAAACGCTGCTTGCGGACCCTGATATTTTTATAATTGATGAACCGACGCGCGGCATTGATGTCGGCGCGAAAACTGAAATTTACAATATACTTAATAATATTATCGCCGCGGGAAAAAGCGTAATTATGGTCAGCTCGGAACTTCCTGAAGCTCTGGGTATGGCGGATAGAATTTATGTAATGAATGAAGGAAAATTAAAAGGCGTGCTTGACAGGGAAGAGGCGACTCAGGAAAAAATAATGCATCTTGCGTTAGTCGGTTAAATGCTATTAAGGAGAAAAATATGAGCAATAATGCTATTCAGGCGTCTGATATTAAAACATTGGTAAAAAATGGTTTAAAAAATTATTCGATGTTTATTATGCTGGTGTTAATCATGTTGATCTTTGCGCCGCTTACAGACGGAGTAAATTTTGTTCCGCGCAATTTCATAAATATTTTCTTTCAGAATAGTTATGTTTTAATTCTCGCCATCGGCATGGTAATGATAATTATCACGCAGAATATCGATCTTTCAGTCGGTTCTGTCTGCGCGTTTGTCGGAGCGTTAAGCGCAATGCTTTACAATACCGGAATCGGGCTTCCTCTTACTGTGCTGTTATCGATATTGATAGGAGCGGGAATAGGGGCGTATCAGGGGGCGTGGGTCGCGTTCGCGAAACTGCCTTCGTTTATTGTTACGCTCTCCGGCATGATGCTTTTCCGCGGATTAACATACATTATAACAAGGGTTAGTCCTGTAAGCCTTAAAGATACTAATTATTCACTTTTAGCTACCGGAACTCTCGATGAAGTAATTTTAACAAATGTAATTGAGTCAAACTGGACAGGTCCACTCGAAGAACTGACACCGATGATGATGAGAGATATGATGGAACTTTACAGGATAGGTCCGTATTTACCGTCGGCGTTTATTGTTTCGGTTCTTCTGTTAGGTCTTTTATTTTTTGTTGAATTCTCCGGACGCAGAAAAAAAATAGCGAACGAAATTGAAGTTCCCCCGATGCCGGTATTCTTAACAAAACTTATATTACTGAGTATTTTAACAATCGGTCTTGCGGATCGTTTCGCACGTTCGCGCGGACTTCCCATTGTTGTTCTGATTGTCGGCGTTACAATTTTTATTTTCCATTTCATTTTAAATAATACCGTTCTAGGCAGATATATTTACGCGGTCGGCGGCAACCCGCGCTCAGCGAAACTTTCCGGCATTAATTCGGAGAGGGTAATTTTTATTGTTTTCTGTTTCATGGGTGCGCTCACAGGACTTACAGCGGTTATCTTTACCGGTTACATGAACACCGCGCTCCCGCAGACCGGAAACTTGTTTGAGTTAGACGCAATCGCGGCGTGTTATATCGGCGGTGTTTCGGCAGGCGGCGGTATCGGCACAGTTGTCGGCGTTATTGTCGGCGCTCTTGTAATGGCGGCAATAAATAACGGAATGATATTGATGAATCTCGGTACGCATTATCAATACATCGTAAAAGCGCTGATTCTGGTTCTCGCCGTTTTCTATGACATTTACAACAGACGAAAATCAGGATTAGGCTGATAAAATTTCGTAGTTAGCAGCTTCCCAAAGGGTAGCTGTCTAACTACAAAAGCGGTTCTTCACTCTTTCGATCATTTCAAAAAAGGCGATGCTCTCTTTTTGAACAATGCGGATGAAAGGATTGTCTTCCGGCTTGCCAAGCACGGCTTCCATTTCGGCTTTATTGCGGAATGTCGCTTTTTTAAAATGATTATAATAATCTTTTTCGCGGCTTTCATAAATTTGTTTTTCTATCCAGATGCGGATTCCTTTAACCGCGTCCAACTCATTTTTAAAAATCGTTACATCAGGATTTTCATTAAAATTATTTAAAATCGACAGAACCGCGAAAGCATGACGGCATTTATCAAGCTGATATGATTCGTCCCACGAATCGTAAACTTTATGAATCTCATTCCAGTTTTTATACATGCCTTCGCCGATTTCCTTTCGCAGTTTATCAGCGCGGAATGCCGGAACAATCTGTCCGCCGAAGTTGACCCAATCTTTGATTCGCTCATCCGGCGAAGAATTACCGCAAAGATCGCGCAATGTAGAATAACTTAAATCTGGAGTTGAATCAAAAAAAACAGCGATTGTTTTTACGGCGTAATATCGAAGCATCTGACGGTACGCGGCGATTCCTTCAAATGGTTTCATGATAATCTGTTCGCGCTTTGAATTCTCAAATTGACGGCAATAAATTTTACGAATAGATTTTTTATTAAGATTTGCAATGTCCTCAGGTGAAAAACCAGATTCATGAAGCCAACTGTCTAAAATTTGTAAAGCGGAAATAATTTCTTCGGCAGTATCGGGAGCCAGATAATCAGATTCTATTCTCTGGATTTTAATTTTTCGCTTGTCGCGGTTTTTTGTTTTCCATGAGTTGCGTTCTAAAGCGTAAAGATTATGATGCCAAAAATAAGCAGGCATTACTTCCAGCCTGTTTTTATTTACGTTATTGTTGACAAGCGAAAAGGGAAGCGGAATGTTAAGCTCCGCAGGATACTCACCCTTGGCGATAATCACAAACGAAGCAAAAATGCTTGAGTGCTTAAGACTGACGGCGAGCCCGGGCCAAAAACCTCTCTTAGCGCGAATCTCTCCGTCAGGAGCGCGGCTGTTGTGATTACTGCCGATTGTCGCCGCAGCCGCCATGTTCGACATCCCTTGAATAAGACTCGCGATCAAAAACGAATTATTATGATGCTGCTCGTGTACAGGAAAAATTAAATTGTTTAGAATCTCGCAGCATGATACTGTCGAATTGTCACCTAACACCGAGTGAATCAGCCGCGCCCCGTACTTTAAATTGCTGTTTCTGCCCATGACAAAACGCACAGCCTTTGAGCCGTAAAAAACATTGCAACTATATCCCACAATGCCGTTAACCATTTCCACACCTTCGCCTATCTGCGTCGGCTCCTCAGCGGATGAATGTATCGTAATGTTTTTAAGTTTATTCGCCCCTTTGATGTAAGCGCACTCACCCACCGCAGTATCCTTAATAATTGAGCAGCTTTTTATCACTGCGCCGCTGCCGATAACTCCGTAACTGCCGCGTACACCGCCGTATTGATTCTGCGTGATTTCAGCTAACGTTCCTGTCAGCGCAGTGTCGTCGCGGTAAGAAGCCCAAAGGTACGCGTCCGCCGCGATCATGTCTTCGAAAGGCAGAATCGAGCGACCGCCGGCTTCGTTCATCACGTCGATCCAGACGCGCACTTCTTCGTCTTCGCCGTCTTTTATCGCTCCGTTCCCGAATTTTGAGTGATTCGTTGTTTGCAATTCATTAACTTCGGAGAGAATACAATTATTCCCGATTATATAATTGGAAATAAACGCGCAATTTTGAATAGCCGTATCATCACCGACATCGCAAGAAATCAATGTGCTGCCGCGAATCCCCGCGGGAACGCAAAAGTCATGATGCTTAAGTAATATATTTTTTATTGAACCGATTCGCACAAGACCATAAAAATTACAATCGCGTATCAGCGAAGGATCAAAAGGATCGCGGACAAGAAAATCGTTCCAATCCGCACAATAATTTCTGTTATTTATGAGCGTTTTTTTTTCTTTGGGTATTAAACTCCGCCAGTCTCCGGGTTTCCTGTTAAAATATTTTTCCTGCTGAGCATTACGAAGCCAATATTCATCAGCGCCGCGCGGTAAATATTCGCCTGTAATAAAATTATAGCCAAAACCTTCTATCGGCATGGTGTTATTAATTTTCATGTGGTTTCAAAAACTCTGTATACTTTTTGGGGATCTTCCGCTCTATTTCATTTTTGTCGTGAAGCGGATACCAAACTTGCGCGAAGAAAGGCTCGACTTTAGCGCGTTCGTAATAGTTCCAGCTTTCAAGTTCGCAAACAGGGCACCAGTGACCGCCTTCAAGAACAACACGCGGGCTTGCCTCAAACTCGTGACCAAAGGCGCAACGGAATTTTAATTTCTCTTTCCAGTTGCCAGTTTTCATGCTGCCGGATAAACATTCGCCGCCGCGGAATTTCGCCGCTTCTTTCACATCGTTTATGTTCAATTCCGATTCCGGCTTATTTTCGTCATATCCGTGGCTGATTGGAACTACTTTATCCCATTCGGAAAACGGAACAAACTTATCCATTTCGGGAATCGCATTATAAGCTTCTCTTGATCCCCAGAAAGCTGCGATATGATCTTCCATATTTTCTTTAACGAAACGAACCGTTCCGTTTTCTTGTAATGTTAATTTTCCGAACCGCTTTTTAATAATACTGCCGATCATTTTCTGTCCACCCGGCAGCTTTGTAATTATTTTAGCAAGCGGAGTAATCGCGCCTAATTTTTTTAAGTAAGCCTGATAAAAATACTCCATGCTGTCATTGCGGAAATTTAAAATATCATTCAATTTATCAGAATCAAGATAATACTGTCCATGGAAATTTCGTAAGCCGCTCCAGTTGGAATCCATAACATAAGAAAGTTTTGTAATGCCGATATAACTGAAAAGTTTTTTATATAAATTAAAACCGCTTACCCTGCAGCTTTCTCCGCCGCCGATATTAAAAATATGCCCCCAAAAATTATCACCTAACGTTCCCTTTCGCTCTTTGCCGCAAAGATTACGAAGCATCACTGCCGAATCGCGGTCAGACGCGTACTCCAGAACATTATCGAGTCCTTGGTGAAACATTATCGGGTCTTCGATGTCAGCCATAACCGGTCCCATAATTCCGGTCTGACGGAGACTAACCCAATTAAGACCCGACTCGATCAATTCTCTTTCCGCATAAGTTTTGCTGATAGCGTAATAATCAAAAATCGCCGGTTTAATAGGATCGCCGACTCGTCCCCAATGAATAGGAGGCATACGCTCGCCGGTTTCTGCAACAGTGCCGATGTAAACGACTTTTGTTTTATCAATTTGATTTAATTCTTTAACCGCTTTAATAATATTTAACATAGAGCCGATATTTGTTTTCATTGTCGCTTCATGATGATAATCGGCTTTTGGAGAAACCATGCCGCCCAGGTGAAGCACGACATCGGCGTTCTCGATACATTTTTTCATATCATCATAATTGGTGATATCCCCCCAAATGATCGTTAAGCTATCGTTGTTTAAAAAAGGTTTTAACTTTTTTTTATTTATCTCGGATTGACGCACAAGTATTGTAAGATCAATTTCATTTTTGTCTTCCAGCAATAATTTTAAACTTGGAAAACCCATCGCGCCTGTCGCGCCTGTTAAAAATACTCTTTGCTTTTTCATAATTTTCTCCAGATAAAAAATTTCATTTAACTTGCTTTCGCTCTTCTTAATCTGACATTCTCAATATCATAACTAAAAAGCTCCCGCAGATCGTTTAAGCCCAAAGCCATCAGCGCCATGCGGTCAATACCGATACCCCACGCGGCGACAGGCACATCAACACAGAGACTAGCTGTTACTTCCGGGCGGAAAATGCCGGAGCCGCCTAACTCAAACCAGCCCAGAACAGGATGTTTTATATGAACTTCGACTGACGGCTCGGTAAACGGGAAATAACCCGGAACGTATTTTACATCTTTAGCGCCGGCGACTTCAACGGCGAACATTTCCAACATTCCCAAGAGAGTCCGCAGATTGACATTTTCACCTAACACAATTCCTTCAGTTTGATAAAAGTCCGGCAGATGCGTCGCGTCAACGCGGTCGTAGCGGAAACAGCGCGCGATACCGAAGTATTTCCCGGGAATTTTCGCAGTCGGAAGCTGCTTCGCCGACAATACAGTCCCCTGAGAGCGCAGAATAAGGCGCTTTGTAAACTCGCGGTCAAAACTGTAATTCCAGCCTCGGCTGCCGATCGTTCCGCCGTTCTCATGCGCTGACGCAACATTAGAGAGCCACGGCTCATCGATTGATTTAGCTCTTGCGACTCCGTCTCTGGAACATTCAACTTGTTGATTGTCCCCATGTTGTTTTGACGCTGCAATACTGTAAGCATCATGAATATCACGCGCCGAGTGAAACTGCGGCATAAAAAGAGCGTCCGAATTCCAAAACTCGGTTTCAACTAACGGACCGTCAAATTCTTCAAAGCCAAGCGAAGTAAGTTTATCTTTAACATTCTCCAAAAATTTAGCATAAGGGTTACTTCGTCCGGGAGTCAAACGGACAGGCGGTGTTTTTACATTGTATGATCTGAAAGTTTTACCCTTCCAACTGCCGTCTTCAAGCATGGACTGAGTAAGAGAGCCGATTTCGTCGCCGGTGATACCTGCGGTTTTAAGCGCGGCTGCCGCTTCCTCCGCCGGAACGCTGCCGTCATCCGCGACAGTAAAACCAAAGAAAACTGTTTCCCTGTCTATCTGACGGAAAGGCGCGTCAGCGGCTCCTCGTTTTTTAGCGATACCCGACATGATTTTCTTTTCATCATCGCTAAGATCCGCTTCCGCGATCATTCCGCTGCTCATAACAACTTTTTTAAACAATCTTTGTATCAGCTTAAAATGCGCGATAACAGGATTTTTTTCCGGATCATCAAGATGTTCAAGCGGTAAAGTGATAACTACTTTTTTTTCACCGTCCATCGCAAGAATACCTGCTTTGGAAAGACTTCCGAACGCGCTGCCAATGTCTTTATTTTCCATACTAAGCGCTTGAGCGATGTCGGGAAGACGAGGTTTATCAGGATCGTTTAATTTCTGCCTTATCAGAGCAAGCATCCGTTCTTCGGGGCTGCCTTTTTCTTTCCATTCCTGACCAAGACCGGTCAACTCATAATAAACAGAAGTTTCTCTTCGGAGCTCGCTGACCAGCCCCTTACCGGCAAGCCAAGAAAGCGCTTGATTTCCATTCCCGGGTTTAAAATACAATTCCTGCTCAACTTTCTCGATCGTAAGTTCATCGCTTTTTTTATACGAAAGTAAAATTCGCACTTCAAGAGGATGAAAATTTTTTACAATATTTTTAATATCAATTGGCATAATTACCTCTAACAAGGAATTATTAAAGATTATCAGGGTTTAATAATATGGTCAATTAGAGCACGCACAAAGCAGCGCAATTACTTCGATATATGGGTATTTCAATAATCATTGAAAAAAGCTGTTTCCTAATATATAATTAGCAATATATTATATATATTTCACAGAAAAATAAACTGAACAGCATTTATAGAGGAATTAATAATATATGAGGAAACTAAAATTTTTTTACAGTATAAAAACTAAAGCGGTTATTTATACGTTAACTCCGGTAATTATCAGTTTCGTAATAATTATTTCAATTCTGCTGGCTTCATTATTTAATTCACAACAGGAAGCAGTCATTGCGAATTTTAAAAACATCGCAAGAAAACATTCGGTAAATTTCGAAAACAAATTAAACAGCGCTTTAAATCATCTGACTCTCGCTGCCAATATTCTGGAATTTCAAATTCGGGAGAACAGAGTAGACAGAGAATCTATACAGAGGTTATTTTTCATATTATTTGATAATAATACAGAAATCGACAGTTCAAGCGTATTTTTTGAACCGAATATGTACGATGGGTTAGATTCAAAATATATCGGAACACAATACGGCACAGGCGTTTCCGGAAGGATCAGCTATAATTATTTTCGCGAAAACGGACATACCTTATTTAATCCCGAGGTTCTTGGAGATGATCTGGAATTTCAATTACAATATTATATTGATGTAAAAACGTTAAACGCTCCTTTATATACAAATCCGATTAAATACGGAGTAGACGAAATAACGGTATTATTATTTACGATCGTTTTACCGATTCGTGACAGTAACGGCGAATTCATCGGAGCTGTTTCTGTTGATGTTAACCTGGATGATTTTTACGCCAGTTTGCAGGCAGAAAAAATTTATGAGACAGGTTATATAATCTTAATAAATGAAAAAGGAATTATTTTTTATTCTCCAAGAATTGAAGATATCGGAAAAACACGAGAAGAAGCGGGACTTAACCGGGCGGTTCCGAGAAGTTATGCGGAGGGTATCAGAACAGTAAACGATCAAGTGATAATTGAATCAGAAATTATATTTATGAAATCGGCATTCTCCGATGAAAATTCATTGATGTCAAGAAATACAATACTAATTCCCGATCTTGATACATTTTTTATGTTTAATGTCGTGGCTCCCATTAAGGAAATAAATGCAAATGAAATCCTTCTGGGGGTTGAAGTAACTGCGATAAGTATAATTATTTTGATATTGATATCAATTATTCTATATATTCTGATTGGTAAACTATCAAGTCCGTTGATTGAGTTTTCCAAAGCCGCGGAAAAAATCGCGCAAGGCGATTACAGCATCAGAATGACCGGGAATTATATTGATGAGTACGGCGTTTTAAGAGACACAGTAAATGATATGGCAGAACGCATCGAAGACAGCATGATAGAATCAAAAAAGACTCAAAGTATTTTAACAAATATATTAAACGGAATTGACGCGTTTATTTATGTTTCAGATACAGTAAAAGGCGAAGTGCTGTTTATAAATAATAAAATGAAAGCCGCGTTTAACTTAAAGGACAATGAAGGAATAGGCGACTATTGCTATAAAGTTTTCAGAGGTCTGGATGAAATTTGTGAATTTTGCCCGTGCAAAAAACTTGATATAGAACCAAATAAGGCAATTACTTGGGAAGATACCAACATAGGAAGAAATTTCCGTCTCACAGACTGTTACATCGACTGGCCTGGACAGAAAAAAGTGCATCTTCAGCACGCGGTTGATATTACTGATACAAAACGAATAACAGAAGAAAAAATAAAAGCTGAGCGCGAAACGCAGGAAATGACGCAAAAAAAAGAACAGGCGGAAGAAACATCAAGGATGAAGTCCATATTCCTCGCCAGTATGAGCCACGAAATCAGAACTCCGATGCACGGAATAATCGGCTTTACGGAACTGGCGTTAGACGACAAAATATCCGACAAAACAAAAAATTATTTGTCAAAAATAAAAACAAGCTCCGAAAGCCTTTTATTGATCATCAATGATATTCTTGATGTTTCAAAAATCGAAGCCGGTAAAATGGAACTGGAAAAAATTCCGTTTAACATCAGCGATGTTTTCAAACTCTGCAGAATGATCGCTTCCCCCAACGCCAGAGAAAAAGGTTTATCGCTTTTTTGTTACGCAGAACCTTCAGTCGGCAGATTACTGGTCGGCGATCCGACAAGACTTCGTCAGATACTTTTAAATCTTCTATCCAATGCGATAAAATTTACAAATAACGGTATGGTTAAGCTGCTTTCGGCTATTACGGAAAAAACATATAACACTGTAACAATGCACTTTGAAATTAAAGACTCCGGTATTGGAATGACAGAAGACCAACTTGAGAAAATTTTCCAGCCGTTTATGCAAGGCGACGACAGCACAACCCGTAAATACGGAGGAACAGGACTCGGCTTAACTATAACAAAAAGTTTTATTGAGCTAATGGGCGGCGAGCTGGAAGTTGAAAGCAATTATGGATTAGGTTCCAGATTCAGTTTCAATCTTACATTTGAAACGATAGAATCAACATCAGATATATCTCTTGTTACATCATCAACCTACATTGACGAGAAACCGATTTTTAACGCTGAGATTCTTGTCTGCGAAGACAATACGTTAAACCAAATTGTTATAACCGATCATCTGTCGAAAGTGGGAATAAAAACAGTAATCGCGGAAAACGGAAGCATTGGTTTAAACTATGTAAAAAAACGCAAAGAAACCGGAAAGAAACAATTCGATTTAGTTTTTATGGATATTCATATGCCCGAAATGGACGGGCTTGAAACATCGAAAAATCTTTTAGCAATTGGTTATAAAAATCCGATAATCGCATTAACTGCAAACATAATGACTAACGACAGAGAGGCATACATCGAAGCCGGAATGTGCGACTGTCTTTCAAAACCTTTCGTCGCGCATGATTTATGGGCGTGTTTGATGAAATATCTGCATCCTGTAAGCATGTTATCTGTAAATAAAGAGACTGACAGCGAAGAAGAAGAAGAACAGCAAATTGAACTTATTACATCGTTTGTAAAAAATAACCAAACTACGGTTAAGGAAATTAAAGAAGCGATTAAAGCAAATGATATTAAACTCGCGCATAGGATCGCTCACACTTTAAAAAGCGTCGCCGGAATTGTAAAAATGGATAGACTCTCGGAGGAAGCGCAAATAGTAGAAGCCTTGCTCGCCTCAGAAAAAATTGAAAACATCGATGAAGAAATAAATGCGCTTAATAAGGAATTAAAAGCCGCGTTAAAAAAATTATCTCCGCTTGTAAACCATAAAAACGGAGCGCGTAAAAAAAATAAAAATGAATTTTATGATAAAGAGAAATCAATTGAAATTCTTGACAAACTGGATTCGCTGCTCGCATCAGATAGTTTTGACAGTTTGAATTTAATTGACGATATAAACATGATTTCAGGCGCCGAACAACTCGCGTCTCTTGTAGAAGATATGAAATTTAAACAAGCCCGCGAAACGCTTAACGCCGTTAGAAATCATATCGCTTCTGAATAAATCGGAGGTTCGTTATGGAAAATGGAAAAAAAAAGATTCTCGTTATAGATGACGAGAAAATGAATATTATCGCCTTAGCGCATTATTTAAAAGACAAATATGAGATAATAGTCGCGACAGACGGAGAAACAGGACTTGAAGCCGCAGAAAAACATATACCGGAATTAATATTACTCGATATAATTATGCCTGATATGAGCGGATTTGAAGTCATTGAAAAATTAAAAACCATCAATACGACAAAAGAAATTCCTGTTCTATTTATTACCGGATTAAACAACGCGGAAAACGAGGAAAAAGGCATTGAGCTTGGAGCGGTGGATTTTATCACAAAACCTTTTAACAAAGTAATTGTCGTTACAAGGGTAGAAACGCAATTCAAATTGCTCGAATATAAAGAAAAAATCAATGAATTGAACCTGCTTCTTGGGAAAAAATAATAATATTTAGCGGAAATTAAACAAAAAGTTCCATCATTAATTAATCGAATTTCCTTGACCCAATCGTTGATTTTTTGTATTTTAGTAGTAAGGTGGGTGTTTTCCCATTTAAAAAATGAAATTAGGTAGATGTAATGTCAAAACAAGAGACTCAAACTGAAAACGAACCGTTGGAAAACGCGCAGGAAGAGACCGTAAACGCATCGGAAGAACAGCCAAAGACCGAAGAATCCGCTCCTCCGGCGCCGGAAGATAAAATCGCGGAATTGGAAGCTCAGCTTGCCGAAACCCGCGATCAGCTTTTGCGCAAAGCCGCCGATTTTGAAAATTTCCGCAAACGAATGAATCAAGATAAACAAAGCTCGATTGAGTATGCGAATCAAAGCCTGCTTTTAGATATAATCCCTGTAATAGACGATTTTGAACGCGCTATCAATGCCGGAGAAAAATCCGAACAATGCGAAAGTAATACGGACTACAAAGCGTTTCTTGAAGGTATTAAAATGATAGAAAAACGTTTAACTACTCAGCTCGAGGCAAAATGGGGGCTGAAACGTTTCAACGCCGCAGGCGAGCTTTTTGATCCAAACCTGCACGAAGCATTAATGATGGAAAAATCCGCCGAAATAACCGAAGCTGTTGTAAAGGAAGATTTTGAGAAAGGATATATGCTGAAAGAAAGAGTCATCAGAGCGGCTAAAGTAAAAGTTCTAATGCCTGAATAAGGATTAGAGGTTAGGAGTTGGATACTCTAACCAAAAATTTTTTAAAATAAAATTATTAAGAAGGAGAAGTTTAAAATGGGAAAAATTATTGGTATCGATTTAGGGACGACAAACTCATGCGTTTCCGTTCTTGAGGGCGGAGAACCCATTGTTATTCAAAGTTCCGAAGGCTTACGTACAACCCCGTCAATAGTCGCGTTCACAAACAAGGGTGAGCGCATTGTCGGTTCTCTCGCGAAAAATCAAGCGGCAACGAATCCTGAAAATACTGTTTACTCGATTAAACGTTTTATCGGACGCAGATATTCGGAAGTTTCCAACGAAATGAAAATGGTTCCGTATCGAGTAACAGATCAGAGTGATGATGTCCGCGTGGAAATCGATGGAAAAAAATATACACCGCAGGAAATTTCCGCGTTCGTACTTCAAAAAATGAAAAAGACAGCCGAGGATTATCTTGGCGAGACTGTCACCGAAGCAGTTATCACAGTGCCGGCGTATTTTAACGACGCGCAGCGTCAGGCAACAAAAGACGCCGGGAAAATCGCGGGATTAGAAGTAAAAAGAATTATAAATGAACCGACAGCGGCGTCTCTCGCTTTTGGTTTTAACAAAGACTCCAAAAAAGATAAAGTAATCGCGGTTTACGATCTTGGCGGCGGTACTTTCGACATTTCTATTCTCGAACTCGGTGACGGCGTTTTTGAAGTTAAATCCACTAACGGCGATACTCACCTGGGAGGCGACGATTTTGATCATCGTGTAATGGAATGGCTCATTGCGGAATTTAAAAATGACACAGGTATCGATCTTGGAAAAGATCGCATGGCAATTCAACGTCTCCGCGAATCCGCGGAAAAAGCAAAAATCGAATTATCCGCGATGCAATCAACAGAGATCAATCTGCCGTTTATCACAGCCGATCAAAACGGTCCCAAACATCTTCAAAAATCACTTACACGCGCGAAATTCGAGCAATTAATAGATGATCTTCTTGAAAGATCGAAAGAACCTTGTAAAAAAGCTCTTAAAGACGCAGGCTTAAACGCAGATCAAATTGATGAGGTAATCCTCGTCGGCGGCTCAACGCGCATTCCGGCAGTTCAGCAGATTGTAAAAGATCTTTTCAAAAAAGAACCAAACAAAGGCGTAAACCCCGACGAAGCTGTCGCGGTAGGCGCGGCGATTCAAGGCGGAATCTTAGGCGGCGATGTAAAAGACGTTCTTCTTCTTGACGTTACTCCGCTTTCGCTCGGTATCGAAACTCTCGGCGGCGTAATGACAAAACTTATTACTCGTAATACAACTATTCCAACCCGAAAAAGCCAGACTTTCTCAACAGCGGCGGACGGACAAACAGCGGTTTCAATTCACGTTCTGCAGGGTGAGCGTGAAATGTCGGCGCAAAACCGCACGCTTGGCAGGTTCGATCTAATTGGAATTCCGCCGGCTCCGCGCGGTGTTCCTCAGATTGATGTTACATTCGACATTGACGCTAACGGTATTGTGCATGTAAGCGCGAAAGATCTCGGCACAGGCAAAGAACAAAAAATCCGCATCGAAAGTTCAAGCGGCTTAAGCGACAACGACATTGATCGCATGGTAAAAGAAGCTGAAATGCACGCCGAGGAAGATAAAAAAGAACGCGAAAAAGCTGAAGTGCGGAATGAAGCAGACTCGATGATTTACAGCACAGAAAAAAATATTAAAGACTTAGGCGACAAAGTAAAACCCGAAGACAAAGCGAAAACAGAGGAAGCAATTGCCGATTTACGCAAAGCTTTGGAAGGCGGCGATCTTCAATCAATCAAAGAAAAAACTGAAACGCTCAAACAAGCGTCATATAAAATCGCTGAGGAAATATACAAACAGCAAGGAGCGCAAGGACAACCGGGCGGTGATCAAGGCGCAGGTCCGAACATGGGAGATCAAAACGCTGGTCAAAGCGGCGGCGACAATACCAAGACCGCAGAAGACGCTGATTACGAAGTGGTAGATGACAATAAATAATGGCTAAGAGAGATTATTACGAAGTTCTAGGCGTACAAAAAAACGCGTCAAAGGACGAGATAAAAAAAGCTTATCGAAAACTCGCAATGCAGAACCACCCGGATCAAAACCCGGGTGACAAACAAGCGGAAGAAAAATTTAAAGAAGCGGCTGAAGCATTCAGCATTCTCGGAGACGATCAGAAAAAAGCCGCTTACGATCAATATGGTTTCGCGGGAGTTGAAGGCAGCGCACAGGACTTTAGTAATTTTCGCGGCTTTGAAGAAATGTTCGGCGAAGGCGGTTTTGGCAGCATCTTTGAGAATTTTTTCGGCGGCGGTTTTAGCAGAGGCAGAAGCGGTCAGGGCGGCGTAAAACACGGAGCTAATTTAAGATATGATATTGAGATACCGTTTAAAGACGCGGTATTCGGAACAAAAGTAGAAATTCAATTTTCTCATAATGAATCATGTAATACTTGTAAAGGCGCAGGCACAGCCGACGGCTCAAGCAAGAAAACCTGCCCTACATGCCGAGGCTCTGGACAAGTAAGACACAGCCAGGGATTTTTCTCCGTAGCGACAACATGCCATCAATGCCATGGCGAAGGCTCTATCATAGAAAAACCATGCGGCGACTGCGGCGGCTCAGGTACTCAGAAGAAACGGCAAAAAATCATGGTAACAATTCCCGCCGGCATAGAAAACGGAAAACGCGTTATAATTTCGAGACAAGGAGACGCAGGACCAAACGGCGGACCGCCGGGCGATTTGTATGTTTTTATCAGAGTAAAACCGCATGAATACTTTGAAAGACAAGATTATGACCTTTACTGCGCTGTTCCGATATCGATAAGCCAAGCAGCTCTGGGAGCGGACATCCATGTATCAACGTTGGATAACAAAACAATTAAAGTCAAAGTCCCGGCAGGCGTTCAAAACGGAAAAATGCTCCGAATCCGTGATGAGGGAGTCCCAACCGGAAGCCAAAGAGGAAATCTCTACATCAAATTGATTGTAAAAATTCCTGAAAAACTCTCCCGCCGAGGGAAGGAACTGCTTGAGGAGCTTTCAAAAGTTGAAGGTCAAAGCGATAGTCCCAAACCGATCCCGCTTTCGCAACTGGGGGATGTCTAGATTTTATTTACTTGTGATCTCAAGCGAGCCGCATTGCGGCGAAAGATCCCTCTCTATAATGCCTTGACAAAACTGTTAATATTTAATTATTATTATCTATTGATAAAAGGACATAAGTTCATTTTATAAAAAAAATTAAGGAGAAAATGATGAAAAGACTATCCATTTTTTTAGTTTTACTTATTCTGACAGTCGGTTTTGTTTTTGCGCAAACAGAACAAGAGCAGCAGATTGCAGTAGCTCAGGAAGAAGACGGTGGGAGAAAAAGATCCATTGAGCTTTTCAATTTAGAAGTAGGTATTGGATTCCCTGTTCATTGGACAAACGGACGTCATACCGAAGATTTTTATCAAGTAAATCAACCAACTCTAAGTTACACTTTAGAAGATAAATTTATAACAGCAAACGCCGCTTTTAGTCTTGCGACTGTATTTAATTTTACAAGAATTATCGGTCTGGCAATCGAAATAGATTTATTCTACGGAGCAAAGATTGCTGGTTTCTCAAATCCGTCATCGGATTACAATTCGCTCTTTGGTTTTAATGCATTCTTAGGACCTGTGTTCTATCTTGTTAATAACAATACGTTCAGAATACCGTTGTCAGTCGGTTTCCATATGTATTATTTCTCTGACGATCTTTGGGTCAGCGATTATTATCCTGCCGGATCACCCAGCGACGGAGCATGGTTTAACAGAAAAGATATGCAATTCGGTCCTGCTCTTGCGATTGGTCTTCAATTCCATTTTAACAAAGGTGTTTATATGTTCAGCAAAGTTCAATTCTCCATAGATTTTATCCGAATACATAAAGTAAATACCGATAACTTAACTGATATGGCTATTTCGGAAAGATCCCATACAGATTTAGTAAAAAATAGCATTAACTGGGGTATCAGACCTTCAGTCGGTATCGGCATAAAAGGTAAAAATTAACATAAAAACGAGTATATGAAAAAGCCGTCTGAAAAGACGGTTTTTTTTTGAATCAACAATCACACCTTGAAGGTTTAAGAATTAAGAAAATTGAAAAACACAAAGATAATCTATCAATAAGTATCTAATGGTAAAATCGGCATAACTTGTCCGCTCTTTATTATACGATATTGAATATCAGTATCGGGTAAGATTAAATCAATTAAAATATTTTCTGTTTTAATTTGTTTTCCGCCGGATACAGAAGATAAATTCTGCAATAACTTCTCCATAAATGTCGGCTGAGGATATTTTCTAAAATTAAGTCTTTTATTATCATCGATATCAGCAATGTTACGCGCAACAGTAATCGCATCTGATAATCCGCCGATACTGTCTACCAATCCTATTTCCAAAGCGCGGATACCTGAAAATATTCTGCCTTGAGCGGCAGCTTCTACATCATTAATATCCATTACCCGCCCTATAGTAACTTTTTTTGTAAAAGTACTGTAGAGATCTAAAATATTTTGTTTATAACGATCTTCTTCTAATGCGGTTAGATTGCGGTAAGGAACAAGAAACCCTGTATACAAATCCGAATGATCTCCGCGTTTTATTACATCGGTATTAAAACCGATTTTGCTAGAAAATCCGTCATCATAAAGCCAGCTTGCAATTACTCCGATAGAACCTGTTATCGTATAAGGATTGCAAACAATATGACTTGCGTTCATCGCCGCCCAATACCCGCCGGAAGCCGCAACGCTTCCCATGCTTACAACAACCGGTTTAAATAGTCTCGCATAACGTACCGCTTCATTGATATAATCGGCGGCTTCCGCGCTTCCCCCCGGAGAATTTATACGCAAAACAATTGCGGCAACTTTTTTAGTATCCGCTAAATTTTTTATAATATTCGATAAATTGAGAGCAGCCATTCCCATTTCCATATCAGTCTGCCCTTCAGCGTAAACAACAGCGATAATCGGAGAACCGCCTGATCCTCTCGACGCGGAATAATTTCCGGATGCGTTAGTCAGACTGTTACTTGAGTTTCCAAAAAGCACAAAATTATTAATTACTGTTTCTTCAATTTCGTTTATAACATCCAAAACAACATCCGATCTGCCGATGTGATCAATCAAATTTCGGCTTAAAGCGTTTTTTGCGGAATATAGAAATTCCTTATTAATAACATCATTAAAATCTTCGTCTGTCCAATTACGCGCTTTCATCAAGATATCTTTTGAAAAATGAAAAATATCATCAAGATAATCGGAGTATTGTTTTTTATCTGCTTCGGAAAATGAATCTCTTGTGTACATTTCTCCGGCGGATTTATATTCAAAATAACGAAGTTCCTTAACTCCTATCCCCAGTTTTTCCAGCATATTTTTTACATAGCCTCTGCCCATTGAGTAACCGGTAATATTCAGCATACCAAGTTCATCCATGACAATTTGATCCGCCACAGAAGCAAGCAGATAAGAATCCATATCCGCAAAACTGAAAAAAGCGACTATTTTTTTTCCGCCGGATTTAAATTTTTCAAGCGCTGAACGGATTTCCCATAAATAATCTCTGTCACCGTTAAATGAACCGATATTAAGAATAATTCCGCGTATATTATCATCAGACGCGGCTTTTTCTATTACTTGAAAAATCTCAAGCGGTTGGTTTTGCGTAACAGAAAAACCATGCCTGCGCGGTTCGTTCAAGTTTATTTCCAGATATGCTGATTGAGAAAAATTTTGATTCGAGCAGGAAAAGAAATTTATGATAAACATAAAACAAAAAAACAACAATAAAAACTTTTTAAGTATCACGAGGATCTCCTTATAAAATGCAAATTTTTAAAATGTGAAAATCTTTAAAATATTTTAAAGATTTCTTTTTCTATTTCTTGGTCTTTTTAACTGTCTTTTTAACAGCTTTTTTCGGCGCAGCTTTTTTAGCTTCAGCTTTTTTGGTGACAGTTTTCTTAACAACAGGTTTTTTAACATCTGCCTTTTTAGTTTCTGTTTTCTTCGCAGGAGTCTTTTCTACTGTCGTTTTCTTAGAGTTTGTTTTCTTTGGAACAGTTTTTTTTGCTTCGTTTTTTTTAAGGTCTGTTTTCTTTGCTTCGCTTTTTTTCGGCTTAGCAGTTAAATAATCGAGCAGATTATCAAGACGATATTCTGCTTTTTGCTGTGCTTTTGTCATCACGTTATAAATACCGGCGATTTTTTCAATCCGCTCTTCCATCGGCATCTTAACTGATGTTTCCATCATGAAGAAAATCGACGAATAGAAAAGCGCGTCTTCAAAACCTTCTTTATTAAACCACAAAACATCGTTATATATATTAATTCCTAATATACGCTTAAAATCTTCGCTACGATAATTTTCATCAATAATTAACGCCGCGAATTCCGAAGGAGAAAATTTCGATCCGTTTTTCTTTGATTTATCCCAATTATGTAAAACATTTGTACGAATCAAGACAGCTCTGACAAGGTCTGTTATGCGCCACGCCTCAGCGTCGGACGCGCCAAAGCGCGTATAAATCTGACGCAGCTTGCGTCCCATATCCCAATGATCAAAAGCAAGAGATACCGCATGAAAACCTGTTGCTTCCTTCCCGATAACGGAACGTAAAATTCCAAGAACGCCATAACTGAGAGCCACAGCGTTTAACATGCGTCTTTCCGATAAGCACTTATTAATTCGTCCCAGTAAAGATGATTGTATTGCTTTGCTATCCGATGATGTTCCATCTTTTGATTTCTTTAAGATATTCAAAATATCTTTAAGCCCGATAATAAACGCTTCAAATTCATTCCATATTATTTCTTTTTCGACTGCAGAAAATTTGATGCTTACATCTTTTGCGTTTGCGCAGTTACCGTTTTTCTTACCGTTTGTGCCATTTTTAGAATTAGAAGCGCTCACAGAAAGCGGAGCAGCCTCGGAATGTTTTGCATTCCACGGATCCCATATACCGTCCGCGCCGCCGATAAATTTAATAGCAGTATCGATAAACGCTTCGACCGGTTCCTTTAAAGAATCAATAAAAGATTTTTTGTTAATAGAATCTTCTAAATTAAGAATAAAATCTTCTTTCAAAATTTCCGTAAAACGATAATAAAGTTCGCCGAGGAAAATATCTTTAATCGCGGCGTAAGGATCAGGCGTTCCGCTTCCGTTCAGATCGTTATTTAATCTTGCCCAGCGTCCTTTAATATCATCTTCAACTTCGTAGACATCAATATAAACTTGAGTCTCGTATCCTTTTAATCCGACAAAAAATCCATTCTCGCTGATTGCTCTGGAAGAACGCACAAACCACAGATTTGATTTTTGTTCGCGTAACAGAGTGAAATAATTGGCGTCTCCGTGAATTGCCATCGCCTCGCTTAATTTATCTCTGCGTGTGCCGCCGTTTCCGTCAGGCACCTGAGGATCGCTCGCGTTAATCCAGCCGGAAGTTTCGTAATAAGAATTATTGAAAAAGATGAGAGCTTTTTCGTCGCGTCCGTTAATCCACGCACGGTTTGAATAAGCGAAAACATTTTCATTTACAGAGCCGCCGTTGCAGTAAAGATCATAAAGTCTGAATTGAGCGCTTCCGGAGAAAAGAGCGCGGCGTTTCATCAGCGGAAAGATTTCGTATTCATGGCGCCCGACAAGGTAACCGTCCGGAACTTCGTCGCGGTAAGAGCGGCGATATTCCATGCCGTACTTTTCCTCAAATCCTTCAATTTGCCCATGCCCAAACATCGGCAGCCCGGGCATCGTAACAAGCAATGTACAAATACCAAAATATTTATCACCTTTGCCGAATTGAGCGACAGCAGTTTCTTCATCAGGGTTATTCATAAAATTAACAAAGCGTTTTAAGATTTCATGATCAAACTCGATGGTGTTTTTTATCGTAGCGCGATATTTATCGTTTTCCTCGTTTTTAAGCATGTTCATAAATGCCGAGTTATAAACGCGATGCATACCGAGGGTGCGCACAAAGTAACCCTCCATCATCCAGAAAGCTTCGGCGAGGAGTAATGTATTCGGCGCTTCTGCCGCGCAGCGGTCAACAACTTCGCGCCAGAATTCGTTGGGAATGCGGCGATTAAATTCATCGGTTGTGATTGAGTGTTCGGCGCGGCTGGCGATAGCTCCGCCGGATCCCGGCGCCGGAAACCAAAGACGCTGAATGTGCCGTTTAGCCAGTGTCATAGCCGCGTCAAAACGCACAATCGAAAATTGCTGACAGACTCCGATAATTGTGCGGATAACAGCTTCCCGCGCTTCAGGATTTAAGAAATCAATCTGAGCTGTATCATTCCAAGGCATCGAAGTCCCGTCGTTACCGTGATAAATATACCGGGTATTTCCCGTGCGGTTATCAACTCGTTTAAAAACAACAGCCGCGTCGCTGCGGGAGAAATAATGCTCCTCGATTTGAACAGTAATATCATCACGTCCTGAAAGATTGCCGCAGTTGTAATTGTATGTAGGAAAAGGCGGATATGATAATTGTAAAAATCTGTCAGGATGCTCGATCATCCATTTGCTGTCAATACCTGTGTGATTGGGAACCATATCCGAGCCAAGCCGGATTCCGCGCTGCATACATCGCTCGCGTAAATTACAAAGCGCTCCCCAGCCGCCAAGCTCGCCGGCAATATCGTAATCGTGAAGGCTGTAAGCCGAAGCCGCTGCCTCGGGATTGCCTGTCCATTGTTTTATCGTCTTACTTGCCTGACTTCTCTCCCAAACACCGATAAGCCAAAGCCCCGTAAAACCGCGTCTTGCAAGCTCATCCAGTTCCTCATTGGGAACCTGATCCAAGCGGGTGATTTCAATTTTATATTTCTGTGACATTTGAAACAGCCAGACAAGAGTACTCTTCGCGATTAACACTGTATTTGGCATCCAGTCTTGATCGGGGCTGAATCTCTCATATTCATCCAATCCGGCAAAGCTCAATACCTGACTCGGACCGGGACCAAACCAACTCGGTTTATTTTCTTCGCTGATTACATCAAGGCTCATTAATAATCGAGACATAAACTTAGAAATAAGAAGCCCCCAATTCCTCCGCATAAATTCAAGCTGATCAAAAAGCGAGTCAGGATGAGCAAGAGCGGGAGAACGCAGGAAATCCCAAAGATTCATGCCGTCCGGACCAAAGGGAGGTAAATCCTTAAAGTGAGCTTTAAGCTCCTCGATTGCATCGGGGTAAACAGTTTTTTTAGAAAGGTCTTTATCATCAAATAAAAATTTAAACGGACGAAACGCCGGATTTAAATTAGCAAGCGACAGCAGCATCGTCTCTTCTATTGAAAGTGCGCGGCAGCTTTCTAAGCGACCGGAAGAGTCGCAATCTTCTTTGCCATTTAAATACTGCTCAACTTTTTTCTCACCTTTGTAAACCGCTTTCGGCGGAAATTGCGTTGAAAAAGTTTTTAACAAACCGTCAGTCTTGTCTCCGCCAAGATTTGTCTCCAATCGACTAAGCGCGGTTTCGAAAACATCGTTTTGAATTTCGCCGCGGTAAAGCGCAACAACAAAGTGGAGTATCTCATCGATTAAACCCATCGCATAAAGATGACCGGCTTTTACAAATCGTTCAGGATGAGCGGGGTCTTGTTTTTGGTTAAATTTATTGGCAAGCTCTCTACATTGTTTTAAATCGGCAAGGACTACATTTCCGGTCAATGAAAAAAGACTGTCATTCAAACTAAATTCCTGACGAACATCGCGATTAATATGAAATTCCATCAGGGCTTTTCTATTTTTCGCCCAATGAGAATTTTTTTTCTCGAGTTTCGTTAGTTTGATAGAGAATTTTTCCATTATCACTCCTTTACAGATTACATATTATAGTACATTTTAATTTTTATGTCATGTAAAAAAGTTAGGCGAAATATCCATTTGAAATATATTTTGACAAAAATTAAATATTGTATTAATATATGAAATATTGTATATTATTTATTGGAGGAATAATGAAACCAACTAAAAAATTACCATTATTTATTGTTACTGGGGGCAAGTGGTGTTGGAAAATCATCAGCTTGTGAATTACTTTTTCAAAAAGAAATTGAGTATATCGTCATGGAAAGTGATTTATTATGGCATGATATTTATAATACGCCAGAAG